>Ga0315315_10000550_pt1 | contig 31953 bp, 43 predicted proteins | sample M140m3416metaG_FD_203699 | JGI IMG/M metagenome (GOLD analysis project Ga0315315, IMG submission 203699) | Ammonia-oxidizing marine archaeal communities from Monterey Bay, California, United States - M1 40m 3416 | ecosystem: Environmental > Aquatic > Marine > Intertidal zone | place: USA... | reverse complement strand
TCACGAATAATATTCGATTTTTCTCCGCCTTTTCTTGAAGTTAATTTTTTATAGTCAACATAATTATAAAATAATATATCTGGTGGAAAAGACCAATGTTCTCCAAATGGATAACGGGAACCTTCTGCTTTTTTTAACATTTCTTTTGTAGTCATCATTAATCCAAAATCAATAAAATTTACACGTCCGGTTTTTTCATTATATACTATGTTTTGTTGTTTTAAATCATGGTGAACTATACCATTATCCATTAATACTTTGGAACCATATATTAAACGAGACATATCTAACCAAAAATTTTCTAATTTAATTCGATTAGCGTTAGTAAATTTTAATTTTTTGAATTTATTTTCTATTTGAGATAAATTATCACCACCATTTTTCAATAATAACAATTTATAGTCAGCGCTTATCAAAATACTAGTAAAATTTTTGCATTTATCAATTGCTGTTTGATTCTCTTTATTAGTATCTGGAAAACAAGAATCCGGTTTTCCTAAATGAAAATCTTCTTTTTTATCTGCTTTTTGAATTAACTTAAATTCTTTTAATTCATCATTCGCGTTCTTCTTTGTTAATATTTTTGAAACTTTGGTTGGGTCTGGATTGTATGGTTTATCTCTACATTTCAAAGGTGGGTTATGGACGCATCCATAAGACCCTTCGCCTATTTTTTTAGGAATTTCCATTTGATATATATATAGAATTATATTTATCAAACTAATTTTACTTTTTATTTTTCTTACATTTAAAATCCGCATCTCTAGCATATCCTGATTTACATTTATTTACACAGCGATTTGTTTTGGGTTTTAATTCTTTTCCTTCAACACATTCCTTTTTCTTTTGTGTTTTATTATTTGTTAACGATACTGTTTTTAATGATTCTGTAGTAACTAAATTTACTAGTTTATTTTTTTTTGTTTTATTTTTCTTACATTTAAATTCAGTATCTCTTGAATAACCTTCTTTACATTTATTTATACAACGTCCAGTTTTTGGATTGCGTTCTTTCCCTATAGGACATATAACTATTAATTCATCTATAAATTTCTTGACACTGTTGGGTAATTTTTCTATTTTCTTTTCTTGTTCTTGTTTTTCTGTTCCCTCTACCAAAAGATGATTTTCTAGTCTCATATTATATTTATCTAATAATCCATTACTTTTTAAAATAAATTCATACTTATCTACCACTTGACTTGGTGATGGACGTTTAAACACATCAAATGACATCATATTTAAAAATAACAATCTTAAATCATTAAATAACTTTTCGTCTATTAAATCTTTAGTTACTTTTAATATTGAAAATAAAGTAAAACCTATAGCATAAGTATCAAATGTTTCAATACTCTTATCTATAAATCTTTTATAATCATTATCACTTTTTTTTAAATTACTATATGTATTATAAAAATCTCCTACGATTCTTATTGAAAAATCCATTTCATTTTCATCTTTATCTATTAAATAATTTTTTATTATTTCAAATGGTTTATCATATATTTTAAATGATTTTCGTAAATATTCATTTCTTTTATTACCTTCCATAGCAGTCATTTTGTTATATTCGTCGTAATTATAAAATAATACATCTGGTGGATATGACCAATGTGCACGACCTTGTCGATACAAAGAATTTTTACCCTTATTCATCATTTCTTTTGTAGTAGTCATTAACCCAAAATCAATAAAATTTACACGACCGGTTTTATCATTATACACTATATTTTGTTGTTTTAAATCATGATGAACTATTCCATTCTCTATTAACACTTTGGTACCATATATTAAACGTGACATATCTAACCAAAAGTTTTCTAATTTGCGTCTATTATTACTATTTACCGTTAATTTTGCTAGTTTATCTTCTATTTCAGATAAATTATCACCACCATTATTTAACAATAATAATTTATATCTTCTATTTATATCGTCACTAGTGAACCTTCTACATTCATCTACTGCTCTTTTGTTTTCTTCATTATCATCTGGAAAACAAGATTTAGGTTTTCCTAAATGAAAATCCTCTTTTTTATCTACTTGTTGAATTATTTTAAATTCTTTTAATTCATTATTCGCATTTTTAATTGTTAATATTTTTGAAACTTTTGTTAGATCTGGATTATATGGTTTCTTTTTACATTTCAAAGGAGGATTATGTACACACCCATAAGTTCCTTCTCCGACTTTTTTTGGATTTGTCATTATATATAAAATTGATATTATAATTAATTTTATAATAATATTATATCATGAATAAGAATATTATACCTGGATATAAAGGTATTATGGATTTAGATTTAAGTATTATTGATTCTAAATATCATAATATCGTTATTGAACAACATTTAAAAGACATTTATAATTATAAAAAAGAACAGTCTTTATTAAAGTCTCATTTACGCTATGAAAATACTATAGAAAGAATTAATAAACTACATGAAATAGATCATATAGCAAGCAAAAAACGACAAAAATTAGAAGAAGAAATTGTCAATAAAAGAATAAATCTTATAATTACACCCTTGAAGAATTAAAACGCTGTTTTTACCTACGTTTATTTGTATATAGTTCTAACTTGGTCGCTTCCAAGAATATGTCCTGACCCTTTCATATCAGTATAACATATTTCAAACTCATTGTTGTAAGACCAATTATAATCATAACATAAACTTAAACACGGTTGCTTATCAAAGTTGAACTCAAAATAAAAACTGGTATCGTTTGGTCTTGTTTCAGTATTCTTAATAATTTGATTTTTTTTATCGATAATCGGTTTAATTATATTGTATCTTTGATCGTGTTTATGAATTATATTTACAAATTTATGATAATCAACCGCATTTTTATCTTTATACTTATACTTGATGCGTCCATCATACTCAAATATGATATTAACTATTTCATATGGAAGTTTTTTCGTATTATTTTCATTTATAACTTGTCTTTCATTGTCATCATGGAATAACCATTTATTATTTAAATGTTTAACAATACTATTATATAAATAGTTTATTTTATCCATTACTATAAATAATACACAATAAAACTATTTATGTTTTTTTATTATATTTTTAAAAAATGGTGTTTTAAATCTTCAAGGGTGTAAATATAATTAATGTATTATATTATTACTTCTTTTAATATATTTTTTACTATTTTTTTCTCTAATTTTTCTTTTTTATCATGTCCTCCCAATGCGTTTAATGATATTTCCATTAATTCCTCTGATTCTTTACTATCTATTATACGACTTTCTGGATTCTCTTCTTGCCATTTTGGTATCATTTGAAGATTTTTATTCTCTATATCACGAATCGTTTTCTTTAACTTTGACGCATCGCTATCTTCTTTCTCCCATTTATCCGCATCTTTTATGTATACTGTTTCTCGTTTAATATCTGTACAGTGTATCGGTCGTTCTGTTATATCCATTCCATTTAACGCATTTACAAATATACGACTTATTCCATCCACATAACCCAATTTACCTGTATTTGTTAAATCATTTATACTCAATTGTAATGAATTTACAAAATCTTTAATATTCAAAGCATTTTTACAATCTTCATTTAAAAACATTTGAAGATTAAATTGATTGTTATTATTTGTTGTTGTTGTATTATTATTTCCTATTTTCGGAATCATTTCTTTTATGGTGTTTTGGTATTCTTGATGTGATTTTTGATATTCTTGTTGTTGATTTACAATTGTATTTTGTAATTCATTATTTTGTTCCATCATTTTTAATAACAATAACTTATAATCTATATCTTCTATTGCTTCTTCCTTTATTTCTATTGCTTCTTCTTTTATTTCTTCAAATGAACATTTTTTTTTATGATTCCATAAACCACTTTTAGCTTTATAAATTTTACCACATCTACATTCATATTGTTTGGCATTTTTAGGCATTTTTTCGGTTCTATTTGTTCTATTTATATGTTTTGCTGTCAATAAGTGTTTATTATAATTACTTAATTTACTCGTTTCAAAGTCACAAATTTTACAAATATAATTTTCGGCATTTTTTGGCATTTTTTCGGTTCTAAATATTCTATATAATTAGAACCGAAAAAAATGCCTAAATACTTTTTTTATTAACTATTTTTTTTACAGTAACACTTTTTTGAACGATTTTTTTGAATTTTAAAGCACCTCCGTAAGACCCTCTTTTTTAAACATCTTTTTTAAATTCTTTTTTCATTTTTGAAAAAATGGACATTTTTATTTTTGTCCATTTTCAAATAATTTGAATGAATTTTATTAAAAGGGTTTTTTAATTATTATAAAATGTAATAATTGTATTTTGTAATTCATTATTTTGTTCCATCATTTTTAATAATAATAATTTATAATCTATATCTTCCTTTATTTCTATTGCTTCTTTTGTTTCTTCAAATGAACATTTTTTATGTTTCCATAGTCCAGAGTTAGATTTAAAAATTTTATTACATTTTTCACATGATAATATAATTGGCGATATTATTTTTCCATTATTTCCATTTATTTCCATATTATGCTTCCGGGTGGCATTATGTTTATTCCAATCGCTTAATTTACTACATGTATAGTTACATTTTTTACAATAAAATTTTTGGCGATTTTTAGCGACTTTATTCATTTCCATTTATATATATATATGGAAATATAAAATCGCCTAATTTTGGGGATTTTTATGTTCTATTACTATAAATATTTGGGGATTTTTATGTTCTATTCTGGGAATTCTAGTCATTATACAACAACTGTATAATTATCGTGATCATTTTCCATTTCATAACGGAAGAAACAAGTAATGTAAATAGGAATCATTAATGATATGCCAATAATAATAAGAAAAATAATTAAAATAGTATCAGTACTCATATAATATAATATTTTATAAAAAAATTATATTATTATCCACAAAAACAAGTATAGTACCAAGGAACTTTTTCAATAAAGAATTCTTTTTCCTTAGTTATAATATTATATTGATAAATAATCTGTTGGCGTCCATTATTTAAAGTAGCGAATTTTTCAAAAAACATTTTATTTTGTTTATTATTGATAGTTTTAGATATAGATACAATGGTATAATTTCTGCTTTTATCAACTTTGAACTCATTATCAAAAATTTTTTTAATGTAAACTCTATCGTTTATTTGAAACATTAATATAAAGATAATCTGATTATAATTTTTTTATAAAATATAAAATAAATCTTCTATACTACTTTTGTTATTATTTTTTACTTTTTTAATGTATTTATTAACAAGTGGGCACTTAGAATATGTATAAGTATAACTACCGATATCTTCAGTAAAGGTTTTATTGGTTAATGCGGAAGAACATTTTATATGAATAAGTTTATCAGCGCAACCGTCTTTAATAGCATTAATACCAAACAACCACCAATCATTATAAGTTTTTTGCTTAAAGTCTAATTCTTTAATATTAATTTTATTCGCTTGCATTTGAACTAAAATATCGGCGATTTGATCTATGAATTGAGTATAACTGTCAACCTTTTCTTTTTCATTAACAATACCATAACTCATTTGATGTTGCATAAGAATACCATAATTGGTAATATATCTAGTATTGCAAGATTGCAATATAACAAATCCCATACTAATAGCGCGTTGTGCGATACAATCTAAATTATACTTTTGAATTTCATCAACAATTAAATTCCCGGCTTCTACAGATCCTCCATTAGTATCTAAATAAACATAAATATTTTCTTTATCGGGTTTTTGATTTAATTCGTGAATAAATTTCGAAGCGAGATCGTCATTAATTTCACCTTTGATACTAATAACATTAGTAGTATTTAATGTAAGTGATTCAATATCACTACTAAAGGCATTAATAAAATAAAATAACTGAATAAATAAAAAAAGGATAAATGGCATTTATTTAATATAATGAAATAAATAAAATAAAATATTCAAACTAATCGGGAACACGTTTACAATATTTGTGTAAAACACAATTGTTAATATCTTCTAAATTAACTGAAATAGCATTTAACTTTGTAGTATTGGTGGATAATATGATATTAGAAATAGTAGTAACTGAATCTTTAATGTAACTGATATCATTGTAAATTAATATAGTATATACAGTGCATGTTAAAAATACAGAAAACCCAATAAAAAATAAAATAAAAATATAATAATAATTCAAATTATTAGTTTGTTTTTGGATTAATGGTTCTTTCATTACATAAATAATGTATTAAACTTTAAATGATTAAAAATTATAATATTCGGGGTATAGACCTTTGAATAAAAAATTGAATATTAAATAAAAAATATAAATTTATGTATAAGTAAAAAAATGGAAAATAAGAGAATAATAACCGTATCTTTTCCTTGTTCATTCGTAGATAAAAATGATTATAGTATCAAGTTATCATATAATGATGCGATACAAAGTAGTTTTATTCAAGGAATGTTGTCAACATATAAAGATTTTGCTGGAAATAATACGGATGAGTCTGATAATATAGAAATTGTGGTTCCAAAGGATCTATATATAGGTTTACGCGGTATAGATTTAAAAAAATTAATAGATTTATGGGTAGGCGAAACAGAAGTTTATTTTCACGATAAATATAAATATAATTATATAACTATATACCGTGTAGCGCAAGCATTATTATTAAATGATAAATTAGGTTTTATGAAAGAATTATCAGAAAAATATAATGAAAAAGATATAGAAAATGATTTAAATATTTATAATTTTTAATTAATATAAAGTATAATACTATATGGAAAAACATATAAAATATATATGCGAGAAACATGATAATAATAAGAAAGAACAAATGTTATCACCATGTAGATATAAATGTAAATATTGTAAAAAAAAGAAATTAAATGGATATAGTAATCCAGATCACGTTACAAATCCATTTGGGTATTTATATTTGGTACCGATAATGTGTATAGATTGTTCTATAAAAAAAGAGAAATGTATGTGGTGTGTTTAATCGTCCGTAAATTCAATAGGTAGATTAATTTTTCTTTGAATTACTAATATTTCAGTTTCGGTTTCAGTTTCGGTTTCAGTTTCGGTTTCCGCCTCAATTTTATTATAATAATTATATATTTGACCAAAAATATCCGATTCAAAGCATTCTTTTTTGGTAATTTGTGCATGGTATATTTGTCTAGATATAATAATTTTATAATGAAAATACATACCTACTATAAATATAATTAATGATGTTACATTAAATATTACACCAAAATAAAAATCAATGACATTGTATACTAATATATTTATAGGGACTACAAATAAAATACTATCGCCGTATAATATAATATCTGCTAATTTAAATATAATTTTATATCCTTTAATACCAACAATTACAAATTCTGGTTTTTCATCCCGTAAACCTTTTATATATTCAACAACAATAAATGATAATAAAGCACCAAACATAGATATTAAGAACCCTAAACATAAAATAAAATAACCAAGTCTAACATCAATAGATGCTGTATCTTGTAAATTTCTTTCTAATGTGAGACCTATAAATTGATAACCCGAAAGTGTTAATCCAAAATTAAACAAATTATTATATACTTCTACAATATCATCAAGTGCGTTATTTAATTTATCTTTATCTATATGAACAATTATTTTTTCTTCATCATTTTTCTTAAAATTACAACTATTATAAATCAATATATCAAAATACGTATTACCTTTTTTAATATAATCTAATATAGTATCATTCTCAATCTTATACGACATATTAATTAATTACCATTAGAATATTTAAATTGTTTCAAAAGATATCTTTATTAGAATTTATTAAATGCCGCACAAAGTTCATGATATTCTAAACCTAATCTTTCAGCGAATAATTTTTGAATTCGTTGAGAATGATTATTTTTAATATTAATATAATCAGATTCAGTGAAACCTGCTAATCTACCAATGGTAACAAAATCGCTTTTGGATGCGTAAGGTAACCAACTTTTATTCATAAAATCACTATTTTTCATTTCGTTGCGTTGTCTTTCAGTTAATTTATACCCCTTACTAATTAATTTATTAATTAAATCAACATATTTTAAATAATTATTATCTCTTTTTTCAGATACTTCACATATCAACCCATTACTGGAAAACGCTTTTAATGTCCATACGCGAAACCCAACAAGAAACCCTGATTTACTCATTTCATAACGAGAAACACTTTTTAAATTCTCCATAACTAGAACTTTTTCTTCTAAACTAGACATTTTTATATAATAATATTATAAAAAAGTTTTAATCTAATTTAAATAATATAAATATTTTGATAATGGAAGTTATATATTTTAGTGAATGGTAATGTTATTCAAATGTACGGATAAGAATAAAAAATTGAATAACAAATATACGAATTATACAAAATAACATAACTAATGTCTGTTGCTAATAGAATTACGATTAATCATTTAAAGAATGTTGTACATAATATTTTTACTATACAAAAACCAATACCTTTAGGTAGGTGGAATACACATAAAAATAATCAATTAGGTTTAATAATTCATTATTCAAACGAAGACCATTGTGGTACATGTGCGCAATATATTCAAATAAAAAGAGAAGAACAAAAAGAAGAAAATCATAAATTAGAAAAGGAAAAGGTATATAATGACGAATATATTTGGTTGTTGACACATACTCAAGATTAACTATTTATAATAAGCAGATTCATCTAAATCATTTTCAATATCACTTTGTAAAATATTAATTAAACATTTGGGTTTTTCTTTAACCTGATTTTTTTTATCTTTAGGTTCATAAATAACTTTCCATAAATTAGATTCAACATCCATATTTTGATAATTTGTAGAATTAATAGCAAGAATTTTGTAATTGTTGCTTTTATAAAATCGTTTTCTTTGATTCCATTGTTTTTGATACATATCGTGTTGATCAATAATATCGACAACTATGGGTTGGTTGCCTTTAACCCGTAATATTCTACCCACAGATTGAGTAATATCCGTTTTTGGAGTAACCATAATTAATGTAGAAAGAGTTTTAATATCTAATGCTTCTGCTGCCATGGCGTATGTTGCTAATACAATTTGTTTGGTTTCGGTTTCAAGTAAATCTTGTGGTTTCATACCACCGATATAATATCCAACAGTACAAATATTATGATGTAGAATAGCGTCATATAGGAATGTTAAAACTGAACGTTGGTGTGTTAAAATCATAATTTGTTTATGTGCGTTTTCAATTAATAAATCTTGTATTAATTTAACAACAAACATATTTCTTGAATTAAAATTACTAAGTTTGCTAAGCATGGTGCTATATTTTGGATTACCTCTAAAATCATAAGAGGTTTCATTAAAATCACTATCATTAGAGATATAAGTAATAGCGCGTACAGAAACCGGATCATTATCTTCTCTTTTTTCTTCATAAATTTTTTTACCGATAAACATATACAAAACTTTAGTAAGTTGATCTTTACGTTCAACAGTAGCAGAAATCCCTAACATATAAGGTGTAATGGTTTTAAAAAGTGTTTTAGAAAACTGTTCACTTCCTATACGATGAACTTCGTCAATAATAGTTAATCCGAAAGGAGAGAAAGTATTGGTAGGATATTCTTTGTTATATATAGTTTGAATCATCCCAATAACAATATCTTTACCCTCTACATCAAATTCGGATGCTTGTATTTTACCGATAGTAGCGTTAGGTAAAAATTCATGAATTCGTTCGATCCATTGATTCATTAAAAATTCTTTATGTACAAGAATAAGAGTTTTTTTTTGAAGTAAAGAAATAATTTTAAGTGCCATAACGGTTTTGCCTTTACCGCAAGGAACCTCTAAGATTCCTCCGTTTCCTTTCTCGCTGTTATTAGTAGAAATGGTCGAATTGACATAATCCATATAAATATTAACAATTTTGGTTTGATAATCGCGTAATTCTTTAGGAAATGAAACATTAATATCTATGCCATTAGAAATTTCGTGATTATGCGGATATCCATACCTTTCAATACCATAAAATCTGGGTAAATAAATTTTTTTAGAACTTTCTCTATAAACAAAGAAAGAAGTATTATTATCATTATTAATTCCAATACCGAAAGTTACAGGTTTAACATGTAAATTTTCACGTAAGAATGATAAATCATCAGGAGTTAGTAAATCTTTAGGAATAGAATATCCTTTTTGTCCAATGTATGAATTTTGGCAAATGGTTTTTTTATAATTATCATCTATTGTAAATATAGATTTATTGCTTTGTTTAGGTTTAATGTTATTTTTACGATTATATTTATTCATAGTAATATAATAGATAATTGTTTATATTATTATTATAATTATAAAAAGTATTATAATAAAATAATTTAGAAATAGTAAATATTAATAGAAATAAAATATCGCATAATATAATATATGATGAAATTACCAAGTATTTTAGGAAAACAAACACCATTAGAAATGGTTGTTATGTTATTGTTTGTAGTATATTTAGTGTTCCCAGTAGAAACACCTAAGTCATTCGCTTATTGCGTAGACTCTTCATTCGGTTTATTAACTATATTCCTTTTAGGTTTATATTTATTTAAATATTCAAGTAACTTAATGGGAGTTTTATTTATATTTGTAGCATATGAATTAATAAACAGAAGTTGCAAAGAAACCAAAAAGGTTGACATAGTAAGATTACCAGTAAACGAAAAAGTGAAACAAGCAAAAATGGAAAAAATGCAACCTAGAGATGATATGACTTTAGAGGAAGAAGTCGTAAATAAAATGGCACCTATAGGAAAGAGTGATTTAAGAACATACTTAACATCATCCTATAACCCTATTGCGTCTAATACAACTGGTGCTTCATTAGTATAAATAATTATATAATTTATTATGTTTATATAATTATTTAAGTAGACATCAAATAAATAAAAGGTACTAAAATAAAAGAGATGAATGAGGATAACCAAGTAAACCAAAACCAACCTAAAGAAATGCTCCAAGCAATAATACCAACAATTAATATTAAACTAACAGCAAAAGCTGCCATTTGTCTAGTATAAGATGAAATTAATTCAAGTATGAGTCCACCTGGAATAAAAGATAAAGAGTTATTAATAGCATCTGTATATAATCCAGCACTATCAGGTTCACCGTCAGTAGTCATAAATGATTCTAATGTTTTTTTATTTTGAATTAATGCGAATGCCATAACATAATAAATGAATAAAAATAAAGTAATAATAGGTGTATAATTAAATTCAATTCCGCACATTGTATATGCGGAAGGGAAAGTAACTAAAGAAATAATCATTACAAAATAAATAATAGAAATCCATAAATCAGCATCTCTTATTTTATGATGTTTACCATTATTAAAAGATTCAACTGCTTTCCATTTATTGATTTTATCAATAACAATAGATTTATAAGCAGAAGGAACAAAAATATTAACAATTCCAGTAATAAATAAAAAGACCATAAAATACATGGCAGTTTTGAAAAATTCTACCTGATTTTTTGAATTAGAATATTCACTATTAATAGGAATACTATACGCTTGTATAGTTTCATCACTTTCTCCTGTAGGTTGACAATCGATATATATATCATTATCAAAACCTTCAATATTAGTATAGTTTTCTGTTTCGTTATTGCTTTCACTAACATCAATATACATAGGAGTTAATGGAGCGCTAATATTAAATAATTCAGTATTAACAGATAATTTTTTAAAAAATAATGAGGTAGAATTATTAACTGTAATAGGTTTAGTATATATATAAACTAAACTTTCTTTATCACCATATTTAATACATCTACTTTGTTCAGGAATGATAGTATTTAAATCGATATTAGTTTCTATTTGTTTTGTATCATTAGTAATAAAATGAATAAATCTATCTAAATTATTTTTATTTTGTTCCATATTTAATTTTATTAAAAAACAAACAAATACCTTTTTTTGTGTATTGGGATTTGTATGTTCAATGACTAATTCACCAATAAAATTTTTAGATTTGTTAGTAATACCACTGATATTATTATGCAATAATCCAAAAAAATATAAGGCTTTTGATGTATAGTTAGGAGGATTAATCGAAGTATCCATAAAATTAGGTTCTTTATTAGAGAATTCAACTCTATAAAAGGGTTCATTATGTTCAATAGTATCACCCTGAATAGGAATAGATTTTTTAATTAATTTTTTATTTAATTCATTAGAAAAATCATTAATATCTTTATTTAAAATAGTTTTATTTTTATATTCATATTTAATTGTATTATTATATTCATTAATATTGTCGTATGGATAAAAGAAAGACATACTTATAAATTATAAACTATATATTATATAAATATAGTTTATTTTATGAAATATTTATCTAAATATTAGGAATATAACGAAATGGGTTATTTTCATAAATAGTTGCTATAAATGAATCATTATATCCTTCAACAAATACAGTATCTCCATTATAAATATTATCACAACCATATTCACTGGTACAACTTTTTCCATTAACACTAACAGGTAATTTGGTATTTAAGTTACCAGTATTTGAAATTGTATAATATTGCCATTTATCTCTTCCAGACATAGTAATACGTCCCATCAATGGTAATATTAAATCATCATTAGAGTTTTGGCGCGTTAAAATGCCAACTTGTTCATAATTACTATGAGTGCCGCGTGTTTGGATATTAACAGGTATTGCGTTTACATTAGAATTTTGCATTAATGGATTTGTATTTTTTAAAGGAGGTACATAAGGGTCGTTTATAGTATCAGATCGTGTATTATTTAATCCTAAAGAACTGGGGGTATGAATAATAATAGGATTAGAATTTTGTGTAGTATTCTTATTTTTTGAATCTTTTATATAGTAAATAAAAAATACATATGTAAATAGAATAGAAATAACGAATAATGTAAATAATGTAACATTTTCAACGCATGTAACCCCGGGTAAACATTTTTTGCTCATTATATTATTATATATAATAATAATATAATTATTTTCTAAACTCTTGGGGTTTTCTAGGATTTTTTGCTACAATTTCTTCGAATTGTTGTGCTGCTCTTTCGAAATCTTTTTTGGATGCGTTTTTAATATTATTAGGTAAACGTTCATTAAAATCAACATGAATATCATATGCTTTATCTTCTAATACTCGTGTTTTTAATCTAACACAAACATAACATTTTTCTCTAATTTCTTTTGGCCAATATAAAATATGTATACCTAATAACTCATAAAAAATAGAATCTAATGTTTCAATACCATCCCAAGTTTGTTTTTCAATATCATATAGGTCAACATTAAATAATTCATAAAGAACCCATAATAATATAGTAACTGGTAAATATAAAACTGTAAAAATCATATCGACAATATAAAACCCAATACAATCGGTAATATTTTTAATGTATTTAATACCACACGCAAAGTATGTACCTAACCATTCAACAGAATAAGATATTAATAAACCAATATCTTCAAAACCTATAATAATACTCTCTGTAATTGCTGTGACTTGATTACCAACACCTTCAAATATACTAAAGATAGCGTGTCCAAATAATTCAAATCTTCTAGGTATAGAAGCAAAAAACTTTGCAAGATCTCTAAAAAAATCTACAATTATTGCGAAAAACTTATCTAATTCTTCTTCAATTTCATCTATTAAACTAGTTAAAGGGTCAACAACATCTTCTTCAAAAAATTTACTAATAGGTTTAAATAGATCATTTTCAACAAATTTAACTAGAGGTTTTTGAATATCTTTTGTAAAAAAATTTTTAATAGGGGTAAAAGCTAATTCAAATAGTTCATCCATTTATATTAATTTATATTAATTTATTATATATATATTGAATTAATATATTATTAAAGTGTATAAATTTTATTTATGTAACAGATGTAGGGTTTAATGGTCTTGCAGCGCCAATTTGGTCAAAATGGTTAACTGCTTTAGAGAAATGAGGGTTATTACTAAATAAATTAGGTATAAGTTGTGATATAGTATCATTAACTTCTGAACTTTTATCAGCAACAACCGAAGATTTTAACCGGATACATGTAAAGCAATCGTCTCTAATTTTTTTAGGAAAATAAATAATATGAATACCAAATAGTTCAAAAAATATAGTATCTAAAGTATCTAAACCTTTCCATACTTTTTTTTCAATACCATATGCGTCTATTCCAAATGACCATAAAAACCATAAGAATACTCGTATAGGTAAATATAATATTTTTCCGATAGCTTGAAGTATATAATAAAAAATACATTTATATAAGTTTTTCGTAAATTTTAATATGCATTCAATGTACGTTTTAATATATTCAAAAGAAAAATATAATACTTCACCAGTGCCTTCTATACTTGTACCTAAACCTTCACCAAATTCAACAAATTGATATCCAATCCCTTCAAAAATTTCTTGTAATCCATAACCTAAATTGGAAAATCGATGACCTAATCGATTAAATTCTTTTTCAACTTCTTTTAATACCTTAGAAACTTCATCAACAGGTTTTAAGATGACCTCATTTAAAATATCATCTAATACATTAAGAATACTATCAATCGCTTTTTTAAAAAAATCTATAGCATCATCATATAAATCGGTAAATTTTTTTTCGATACTTTTAAAGAAATTGTTAAAAAAGTCAACCATAGGTTTAATAATTGAATTTATCACATCTTTAATCTCATCATATATTAATTCAAGGGCGGTGTCAAGAATGTCGCCAAAGAATCCTTCCTTAAATCCTTCTTTTATATTCATATTTTTAATAAATTTATTTAATATATACATAGATAAATTTATTTATTGTTTAACTTTGCTGCTTTTGTTTTATAACCTTCAAATTTATTTACAAAGGTTTCTGCTTTTTGTAATAAAGGATCTATTTCTTGCATAGTAGTTAATAATTTTTGTTGAATCGCTTGAAAATCTTGAAAATCGGTAACAAGTTCGTTATATAATTGTGTTCTTTCATTTGTAGAACCATTAGAAGTACCTGCGTTTAGTTGATTCTGTGCGGTATCAGTAGTATTCGAAGCAGGTGTACCAGAAGAGTCAGTATTAACTTGGTCAGTATTTGCTTGGTCGGTATTTGCTTGGTCGGTATTTGCTTGGTCAGTATTTGCTTGGTCAGTATTTGCTTGGTCGGTATTTGCTTGGTCAGTATTTGCTTGGTCAGTATTTGCTTGGTCGGTATTTGGTGTTGTCTGGTCATTCATACCAGTATTACCTTCTTTAAAAGAAGAATGAGTTTTTAAAACATATATTGATAATAACGTAACAGCAAGAATAACAATCATATTGTTATTAAAATAACTAGTTAATAATCCAATAACAACAAACATAATAAGTAAATTGTAATTTTTTTGATTACCTAACATAATAATTTGAATTATAGAGAGTACACAAAGCACGTATAATAAAATACGATTGTGTAACATATTAGAGAAATTTAATTTATGAACACTCTTATTAAATTCTTTTAATAATTTCATTATAAATTATATAACGAAATTATTTCCTAAATAGATAATTATTTAATTAATTTTGTTTTATTAATTAAGTTTTGTATGTCTTTATCTCTAATAATAATATTATCTATAAACATTTGAATACTTTCTAATTTACTATCAATAATCCCCCATTTTTCGCCTGCCTTTTGTTCAGTTGTAGCAATATCAGCATCCAGATCTATAATTTTATCATTAACCGTTGGATCATAATATTTTGCGTTTCTAGTAAAATTACTATTCTCTCCATTTTCCGTATCAACAGGGTCATCCATTGTTTGATTCCCTTCGTATAAAGAAAAGAATTGAATAATAATATAATAAATTACAATAAATATAGGTAAACACAATAAAACATGTTTAAGACGAATAAAATTAATTTTTTTCATTATATTAGTTAAGAGTTTCATTATATAATATACTAGGAAAATTATGTTTCTTCTGAAATATAATTAGAAGGTATCTCACCACTATAAATATCAAGAACTTCTTTAACAACATCTTCGCGTTGAATATCGTCATTACTAAATTCTACACTAGTAATACTAGAGGATCTTTTACCCTTAAATTTATTTAAAAAATCATCTAAACCATTTAATTCACAATCGCGATCATGTTGTTCTAAATCACCTGTAATAATTAAACGACTATTTTCACCAATACGTGTTAATAACATTTTCATTTGCGAAACAGAAGAGTTTTGCATTTCATCTGCTATAATCCAACAATTTTTAAATGTTCTTCCTCTCATGTATCCCAATGGAGATATTTCAATAATTTTATCATCTATTAATTGTGAAACTTCTTTGGGTGATATAAATTGATAGATAATATCATATATAGGTCTAACCCAAGGTGCCATTTTTTCTTCTAACGTACCTGGTAAATATCCCAAATCTTCATCTACTGTTACAGATGGTCGAGTAAAAATAATCTTTTCATATGTTCCAGATAAAAAATTACGTATACCCGTTTCAGTAGCAAATAAAGTTTTACCAGTTCCTGCTGGTCCAGTAGCAACTACAATTTTTTTACTTTTTTTCTTAAGAAGACTTAAATAATATTCTTGACATTTATTTTTAGGAATTGTAAATTTATTTTCAAATTTCTTTTTTTCATTTGTAGACAGATAGTCCCAATTTTCAAATAATTCTTTTTGTTTTCCTAACGATAAATCGTCTTTATAATCATAATTAAAGTCAAACTCCTTTAAAATTTCTTTTTCTTGTTGTTTTTTCGATTTACGCCCTCTACGTTTAGGTATAGATTTATCTGTTTTTTGAGATATTTCGGAATAAACGTCCATAGATATATCCATTTATCTAAATATATAAAATACGGTGAAAATAAAAAATACGAAATAGATAAATATATAGTATATATTTTTTACTTCATTTATCGTAATAAAAATAATAAATGAATAAATAAATAATTTTATTGAAAAGATTTAAAATCTATACAATATATTATTTAGGGACGAAAATGTTGAGCATGAATAAATCTGAAAAATTATTAACTCCTGACGAGAATCGCTATGTAATGTTTCCAATTCAATATAACGATGTTTGGGAAATGTATAAAAGACAAATGGAATGTTTTTGGCGCGCTGAGGAAGTAGATTTATCTAAAGATTTAACAGATTGGAAACGCTTAACAACGGATGAACAAAATTTTATTAAGATGGTATTGGCATTTTTTGCGGCGTCAGATGGCGTAGTATTAGAAAATTTAGCAGTACGATTTATGGAAGACGTTCAAGTATCAGAAGTGCGCGCTTTTTATGGATTTCAAATAGCAATGGAAAATATTCACTCTGAAATGTATAGTATTTTAATAGATACTTATATTTCAGATAGTAATGAAAAGAAAAGATTGTTTGAAGCAACACAAAATTATCCATGTATTAAAAAAAAATCAGATTGGGCTAAAAAATGGATGACAGATAAAAGTAGTAGTTTTGCTACTCGTTTAGTTGCGTTTGCTGCTGTAGAAGGTATATTTTTTTCTTCATCATTTGCTGCTATTTATTGGATAAAAAAAAGAGGTTTAATGCCTGGACTTACTTTATCAAATGAGTTCATATCTCGCGATGAAGCATTACATACAGAATTTGCCGTATTATTGTATTCTAAATTAGAAAATAAATTAGAAAATAAAATAATTATAGAAATAATAAGAGATGCTGTTGAAATAGAAAAGATTTTTATTACAGAATCTATACCTTGCCGAATGATAGGAATGAATTCAAAATTAATGACCCAATATATAGAATTTATGGGGGATCGATTATGTCTACAATTGGGTTATAATAAAATATACGGTTCAAGTAATCCTTTTGATTTTATGGAATTAATTAGCATAGATTCTAAAGTGAATTTTTTTGAACGTACAAATTCTGAATACGCTTTAGCGAATAAAACAATAGAAGATGATGTATTTGAATTTAAGGCCGATTTTTAAATTGAAAATGTGGTAAATTTTCATTAGGAACTCTATCACCGAATGTATATATACGATTTAATATATAATATGAAAAACTAGTGTCAGACATTAAGTTATTTAAATTAAAGCGACGCGAATAAGCAAAAATGGAAAAATAACTTCTGCATACGGTTTTATATAATTGATAATCCATACTTAAACGGTATTTTAATCTATTTCTAAAAAATGTTTTATTTAATTCATCTACACAATCACGAAACAATATTTTATATCTATCATCATAACTCCAAATTAAATTAACTAATACTTGTGGAATCAACTTTTTTTGACCGAATTGTAAATGCATATTTTAAATATAAATAATTGTATTTATTTACTATTCCGTTTTTATATTTTATTCAATTTTTTATATTTAAAAAATTGATGAAAAATAATAAATAATAACAAAATAATATATACAACCAAGATGGAAGAATCATTAATAGAAAAATATAAATATACTTTTGTATTAACAGGTAATCGTGAATTTACAGCGCGATTTGAGAAAATAGATCAATCAACCAATACATTACATGTATCGGATTACACAGACAACAATGGAAGTACTCCTGGTATACGAACAATGCCCTTTCGATGGGTAAAAAAAGTACAATTATTAGATAACTTCGATGATATTGAAACTATTGAATTAATATCAACTACTAGTAATAAAAATAAAAAACCAAAAAAAGTAAATAATTATATGAGTTAAAGATTCATAAAAATATAATTAATATGTTATTTTAATTAAAAACGTATTTTTTTCTTTTTAAAATATTGTTCAATTTCATTTAATTCTTTTAACATTTCAAACCCGTCTTCTATATGTTCGTTTATATTATCAGTATCATATTTATGTATTTTATATCTATAACGAATATTATTCATTAAATAAGACCCTCCTAACATTTTATGAAACATTTTATTTATTCTTTTGTAACTAATATTATTAATATTATTAGTAATATAATTATTACTCCAATTCCCATATTGATAACCTAACCTATTGCATAATCTTAATTTATTACGATATAAACTTCTAATAATAATTTTATTATTCATATTTTTAATTATAAAATCCAGTTATAATTAAAATCAATTTTTTATAAATTCAGTTTATCTTTTAAAATGGTAGTCCAGAAATATTCACCTATTAAAATTAAAGCGTTGCAGAATAATAGTAATACTTTAAAAGGTAATTGATCATTTGTATTAACAGATACTTTAATAAAATCTTTTATAGTTATTAACTCACTAGTAATATTATAAATATCTAATTCACGTTCACTATCTATTAAAATATGATTATGTTCTAGATTATATGTAATTTCATCATCATTATTTTCAGAATTATAATTTAATATATATTTATTTAAAAATTTTTCATCCAAGTGATCAATATTACTAGGATTAATATTAATTATAACTTCTTCATTATTAATTTCATTATTTTTAAATTCATTAATATTAAAATCAGTTATAGAATAACATTTTCTTTTTATTTCTTCTTTATTCATACAAGTACTCGGTAATTGTTTAGTTAGTAAAAAAATATTTTTTAAATTACATATTTTATTTCTTTTAATTAAATAATTTTCAATAAACTTATCCATAGGAGTATTAGCAATCCACATTAAGTCATGAAATTCATAAATCACTTCCTCTATTTTATATAATATATTAGTTAGTTCATTTTTAATATTATGTAAATAATCAGAATTTTTTCGCGTGAGTGAACTAGTGACATCATCTAATTCTTTGTAAACATCATCCTTTGATATTATATCCTTTTCATTTAAATCTAAATCATTTATATTTTTATTTACATCTTCAGATTTATAAAAATCGCGTAATTTACGTAAGTCATCTAATCGATCTTGAAAGTATCTACTTTCATCATTAGTCATTTGTCTTAATCCCTCAATATCGCTATAGATTAAATTAATTTTTGAATTTAAATCCATATAACGTAGTTTATGTATTTGATTATTAAAAATACCATTCCAATAATACGAAATTAAAAATAAATAACTATATTTTTTTTGTAGTTGTTTTATCTTTTTCCATTCATATACAGGTTTAATTTTAATTTGTTCTAAATATTTTAATGTAGTTACAGAGGAACGTTGTCTTAATTTAAGAGGAGAAGACAATGATCTCATTAATTATATATAATTATATATAATATTATTATAATTATATTACTCATCATTATAAATACTTAACGTTCTAGCGCTTGAATCTTGTGCGTTTACATACTTTGGCATCCAAAAATACGGTAAAATTTTAGAATATCCTGAATAATATTTTTCAAAAATATCACGGTAATAATATTGTTCTGATGTAGTAGGTAACAAGTAGTTATTTGTACTCATCATATTATTTTGACAAATAAAAGAATATTTATTAACATTATTATCAATTTCACCATCAAATTTAACATTTTCTTCAAAATATTTATCAGTAAACTCTTGTATAATAGTATATAAAGAACGAGAATGTTTAGAAACGCCATCACTAAACGCTTCTTTACGTCTCCATAAAATAGATTCAGGCAACAATGGTTTTTGATTATCTCGTTCATTAATATATGATATATCAGAAAAAGCGCTACGTAATAAATATTTTTCCATTTTATTTTTAGAATAAATACCATCTTTATTAAAACGAATTTCAGGTGAAATTGACATATAATATTGTACGAATGATCTATCTAAGAAAGGGGTTCTAGGTTCTAATCCATGTGAAGAAATACATTTATCAGAACGCAATACATCAAATGTATAAATATTGTTTAATAATCTTCGGCATTCTTTATCGAATTCAAGACAATTATCGGCGTGCGAAATATATAAATATCCACCCATTAATTCATCAGAACCATCTCCATTAAAAATAACTTTTGCTTTACTATGTTTAGATATATATTCTCCAAGTAACCAATTACCAATACTAGCGCGTACAGTTGTAGTGTCAAAACTTTCAATATCTCGAATTACATTTGGTATAGCGTTTAACATATCTTTTTCACTAATAATGATTTCAGTATGTTTTGTATTTAAATGATTTGCCACAACACGTGCGTTAATTAAATCTTCTGAATTCTCAATACCTATACTATATGTTTCTAATGTAGGTAAATTATTTTTCACATGATAATCATTGACTAATGCCGTAATTAAACTACTGTCTAAACCACCCGATAATAAACAAGCGATTTGTCTATCAGAATTAATACATCTTTTTTCAACCGCATTTTGTAAATGTATACGAATATCATGTAAAATATTATTAAATGTTATATAAGATGGATTATTATTATAAGTATGTAAAGGAGTATAAAATCCGATATCATGATATCTAGTATTTAATTTTTTCTTAATCCAATATTTATTCACTCCATAATGTAAATAAAATTCAGAATACGTTCCAGGAACAATATGCTTAATATTATAAATTTTATTTTCCACGTTTTCGTCATTTTCCATATTAAGTGTATTGCATAATAAAGATAATTGTTTTAATTCACTAGCGAAACCATATGTTATATTCTTATTTTTTTTAGATGTATTTGTATGTTGTAGTGTATACATAGGTCGAATACCATATGGATCTCTTGCTACATACAAACGATGTTCACCAGTATAACTTCTAAAATCAATTAATATAAAAGCAAATACACCATCTAGTAATTGTAAAGTATGTTCAATGCCAAATTTTTTATATAAATGAACAATAATTTCACAATCGGAATCTGTATTGTAATCTGTAATTTCTAATAATTTAATTAATTGTTTATGATTATATATTTCACCATTGCATATAACACCAATATTATCTATAATAATAGGTTGATTTGATTCATCATTCAACCCATTAATTGCTAATCTATGAAAACCAAATAGGGTTTGTGTCATAATATTTTTTAAACATGAATGTTCTGGACCTCGTCCTTTACCTTTATTAAATGAATCTTCAATAATATCCTGATGTAAATTATTATTTAATAGTGCAAATATACCACACATTATAAACTAATAGAAAATATCTTTAAATATTTTATTTAATTATTAAAAGTTATTGTGTATTATTATAATATACTATTATGAATAAAATAATAGATAATTTACCACATAGAAAAAAATCAAAAAATCAAAAAATTATTGATAATTTTAGTAATGTAAATGTAGTAAAAGATGATAATAAAAATATAAAAGGAGTATATTTAAACAATCATTTAGGATTAGCAGGAAGTGAAATTAAATTATCAAATAAACCTTTAGATATAAATTTAGAAAAAGATGATTTTGGTAATATAATGTCGTTTTTGATTAAACAAAAAAAAATAAATAATGAACCCAAAGAATTAAGTGAAGATATAGTTGAAGATGAAGTTGAAAATTTTACTAATGTCCAAGAACCATTTACATTAGACGGTATTAGCAATTATTACTTTGCTTCTTTAATGGCAATTATGTTATTTTATATTTATAGAAGTATTAAACATTAAATAATATAATTTATATAATTACAAAATTATTATATAAATTTAAATACGGTAACGTTTAAATAATTCTAATGCTACTAAAGCGCCGAATATTTGAGATGCGCAAGTAGGAACTAATTGTTCGCTTGGTTCTTTACCAGCAGCAGCAAGTACAATAGAAACAGCAGGATTAGGAATAACTTGGTATAATAAATAAATTAAAGTTAAAGATAACCCAATTGCTAAAGCATTACTTGTAGATAATATAACATAAACAAAAAATATAGATGTCAAAAAATCAACTAAATATTTATACATAAGTATTTATATATGATATAATAGGAAAAAAATATAAATGTTTATTTAAGTTATAGTTTCTATTTAAGCATTATCTCCTTCTGCTGGTGCTGGGTCAGCTTCTCCTTCTCCTTCTGCTGGTGCTGGGTCAGCTTCTCCTTCTCCTTCTGCTGGTGCTGGGTCAGCTTCTCCTTCTGCTGGTGCTGGTGCGGGTGCTGGTGCGGGTGCTGGTGCTGGTGCGGGTGCTGGTGCTGGTGCGGGTGCTGCAGCACGTGGAAGTTGTTTATTTAAGGCACGTAATTTTCTATAACGAATATAATCAGAAGAATCAGGTACATATTTACTATTGCTACCTAATTCAATTTTTGTACCATTATTACTTATTGGACGACTCATATGACTAACAGCGCGAAATGGTGTAGTAGTAACCGGTACTGCTGTACCATCAACCGTAATAGTTCCAGAAGCGGCGCCTTGATTCCATGATTTTAATAAAACTCTACGGGACATTGTTGTTTGACTATCTGCTTGAGAGGGCATAATTATGATATATTATATAATAATATATTTATTCTAAATATTATATGTTCAAAAATATATAATAATATTGTTAAATAATTTATATGGAAGAAGATTTATCGTTAAATTCTATAGAATATGATAATAATCCTATAAATGATATTACAATGCAATTTTTAATGAATAAAGATAAATATAATAAATATCTTTTAAAAAAAGATCCAGAACAAAATTTAGAAAAAAATAAATACAAAAATGATTTATTAGATTTAAAAGGAGAAATAATGACTATAACTGAAGAATTAATAAATAACTATGAAGATATTATAAATAATGATGTAAATGAATCTTTTCAAATATATACTAAATCTATTATAAAGTACTTAAATCATAAAAAAATAGAATCCTTAAATAAATATAATGATTTAAATAATGATGAATGTAATAGTGATGAATATAATAGTGATGAATATAATAGTGATACAAATACAAATCAATTTAGTAATATATCATCAAAATCTTATTGGGGTAGTAATATATTAAAAAGACTATAATTTTTATAAAATATAGTGTTATTTTATAAAATATGAAAAATAAAACATTAAAAAATAAAAAATTTAGATATTCTAATTGTGGACCTATAAAACGAAATAAAACCAAAAAAAATAGTTGTTTAGATGATAAATCAATTATATATTTAAAAAATGTATATAATGAACACAATAAACAACATAAAATTACAAGTAATAATCCTAAAAAGATATGGGTCGAATTAAAAAAAAATATTCATGAATGTAATAACGAACAGTGTTGGTTAAAATTTATAAATAATAAAAAGATTGTAGATAAAATAAATAAAATATATTTTGCTCCAAAACAACCTTTAACTTGGAAAAAAAATCCTAATATGTGGTTATACGATAGAGATATTTTTAATGTATTAAAACAATATGAAATAGAATATCCAAGTTTTAGGTTTATAGGTCCAACACCAATCGATTTTGATAGTTCAATTGATATTTTTCATAATTGTGTTACGCAAGAAATGTGCGATTTTTCTTTAGAAAATTATTTACATAATAAAATAAACAAAATCGGTATAATATTTAATTTAGATAAACATTATGAATCGGGTTCACATTGGACATCATTGTTTATAGATTTAACAGATAATTTTATTTATTATATGGATAGTGTAGGAAATACGTATCCTAACGAAGTTGATATCTTTATAAAAAGAATAATATCAGAAAATAAAAAATTAAACCGAAAGGATTTTAAATTATATGTAAATAATATCGAACACCAAAAAGGAGATTCAGAATGCGGAATGTATTCGTTGTATTTTATAATTACTTTATTAACAGATAAGGTTAATAACAAAAAATTTAAATCTTATGACGATAAAATTAAATATTTTTCTAAAAAACGTATAACAGATAACTTTATATTTCAGCATAGAGATAAATATTTTAATAAATAATAATATATAATTATTATATAAATGTCTACAAATAATACAAAAGAAATTATTAATAGGAAAAAATATGAAAAATTAATTCAAGATATAAAAAGTCAAAATTTAGATATACAAGATAGCAAAGAAAATAGAAAACTAAAGTTGAAAAACATAGTAACTATTATCAATAATTTTAAAAATCGTAATTCATTGAGTACTAAATTGAAAAAATATACTTTAGACCCGATTATATACTATAGTTCATATATAATAAATGAATTAGAATGCTTAATAAAAGATACTTATAACAGTATAAATAAAATTAAAGACCCAACAGTAAAAACTACTATTACAATATGGCCTACCGATGAACCTAATAGTAAAAATAATCATATTTCAGGAATCAATATAAAAACGCATTCAAATAATTATCCTTATTCTAATATGGATAGTGTGGAAGGTTATATTAAACGAATCATTAATCAAATAGATTACATTAAGTTTAATAGTCTTCCTGAAGACGAAAAAAAAAAGTTAATTTCAGAAGGAAAAGAAGTTAAATTAATGAAACCTATAAAAAAGGTGTTTACTTTATTTAATGATATTCATTCTAAAAATACAAAGGGTGGAACTAACGAAAAAAATAATAGTATCAATAAAATAAAAAGATCAACCAAGACAAAAAAATCTAATAAAATGAAAAAACATAATAAAACGAAAAATAATAAGAAATGATATAAAAATTAATAAATAATATAAAATATTTACATTTATATTATTATGTTTCATATACCTTGTGAAAAATATTGGGTAAAAGTGTGTAATATGAGTGTTAAACAATATAATAAAATAAATAAAACGATAGGTTTGTCTATAAACGAACAATATAAATTAAAAAATGCATTACATGAGTTACAAAAAGAAAAATTAGAAAAAAATATTACAAATATTAAAAATAATAATTAAATTATTATTAGAACAAGGTAAATAATATAAATATATTTATTTTATATTCATAATGAAATTATATATTAATCCTGAAAATCAAAAATTGTTATGGACAATAATTAATCAACATCAATTTATTAATTCTTATTGGCAAAATTATAGTTTACATGATAAATCATTGTGGTTTAAAGAAATTATTCAATATGTGTATGATAATAATAAAAACACAATAAATAACTATAGTAATTTGACAGAATTAAACAAACAAACTTTAAATTATATGATAGATGATATTAAAAAAAGATTAAATAGTATTAGCAATGATAGTATTAATACTCCAAAAGAATCTGTTAATAATAGATCGGAATATATTCAGAATCAATATAATTTGCGACAACAAAATTACGAAGATATGAATAAAAAAGACTTACCTGAACAACTAGATTTTACAGTGCAAAATGACGATGAGGCGATAACTGATATAAATGCGTTGGTTGAAAAGCAACAAAGAGAAAGGGATTTAGATATTCAAAAGTATAAACCATTACTAACTAATAAGGAACCAAAATTAATAATCGATAAAAATACAGATATTAATATAGATAAAGATACAGAAACAATTAATAATAAAGTTAAAAAAAGTATAAGTTGGGGTGAAAATAAAATATATTTTGATAATGTAGAATCAGCAGAACAATTTCAAATGAAAAATGAAGATATATCTATATTTCAGTTACGATTGTCAGAACTCGAAAAAAAAATAATGAAATTAAATGAATTATTATCTGTAATAAAAATAGAAATTTCTGAAATAAAAAATACTTAAACAAATAATTTCATATACTTTATTATGGAATTATTAAAAAACACATTATTTATAAATTTAGATGATAGAAAAGATAGACTTGAACATGCTATTAATGAATTTAATAAAACAAATATTAATGCTGAACGTGTTTCTGGTATTAAATTACAAAGTGGAGCGTTAGGATGTACATTGAGTCATATAAAGTGTATAGAAATGGCTATAGAACGAGATTACGATTACGTATTTATCTGTGAAGATGATATCACATTTTTAAATCCTGATTTATTTAAAGAAAAATTATCTTTGTTTCATGGTAATAATAATATTAATTGGGATGTATTAGTAATAGGAGGTAATACAGTACCACCATACGAAAAAATAACTGATTATTGTATTCGTGTATTTCACAGTCAAACTACAACAGGTTATATTGTAAAAAAACATTATTATAAAACACTATTAACTAATTTTAAAGAAAGCGCTAAACAATTAATACAAAATCCAGAAAATAAACTAGATAATGCGTTAGATAGATATTGGTTAAAATTACAAAAGCAAGATAAATTTTGTATGTTAATTCCACCTACAGTAATACAATACGATAGTTATAGTGATATAGAAAATGAAAAGGTATCTTATAAACATTTAATGTTGGATATGAATAAAGAATATTTATTTGCAAAAAGATAATATTTAGTTTTTTATTTGTAAAAATGTAGATAATACTTTTTTATTTTTTTCAGTATAATCCATAGTTTGTAATTTTGATTTATATTCTTTTTGAGATATTTTCTTTTGTTGATTTAACATTTCTTGATTTAATTTTTGTTCTGCTTGCTGTTTTTCGAGAGGATTCAGATTATGTCTGCTACGTTCTTTCATATAATGATCAACTGAAGAAAATTGTTGAACTTTGTTTATATCTTTTTCACTAACAGCAAATATGGTTTGGTCTTTATGTACTTTTCGTAAATCATCGAATTTTAATTTACTAAAAGGATCGGTAGTTACATATTCGTCATTATCATCATCGTATAAGTTACTACCACTATTACTATTTATAAATAAATTTTGTACTCCATTATATTTTACTAAACCTTGATTATGTTGTTGTAACTTCATAGTATTAAATACATCACCGATGTTGTTTGCGTTTACCTTTTCATTTGTATTAAATATTTGTTTATCATCTTCAAACCATTTATTTTTTTCAATATCAACACTAGATACCATGTTTTTATCAAATAATTTATTAAATTGTTGGTTAAAATCTTTTTTATTAATTTTTTTAATTTGTTTTGATATTTCATTTGTAGTATTTTCATCATAATTAGTATCGTTATTTTGATAAATTATCTCTTTATTTGGTACAATATTATTTTGTTTATTGTTATTATTGTAATATTCATACACAATTTTATATGCCTGTTTATAAAATAAAAAGTATTCACTTGGTAATCTTGATTTATCAGGATGGGTCATAAGTACTACCTTTTTTGCTTGTTTTAAATCATCTAAAGTAAAATTATATTGTAAATTAAATAATTCTAAAACGTCTTTAAAATTATACATTTGTATATTCAAATTATGAGTTTTAGTAGACATCTATATATTTTTTCAATAATATAATTATAATATTTTTACATAAAATATATAAAAATATATTTAAATTATAATATAATGGGTGATTCAAAAATAATTACTGAAATAGAATCTAGACATGATTTAACACCTTTGTTAGAAAAGAATCAAGGGTTAATAATGTTAAAATTTGGCGCTGAATGGTGTGCACCGTGTAAAAAAATAGAAAATGATGTAAAAAAACATTTTGATAATATGCCTGATAATGTTCAATGTGGTATTATTGATGTTGATGAATCTTTTGATTTGTACGCTTATTTAAAAAATAAAAAAATAGTAAGTACTATACCTAGTATTTTATGTTATAAAAAGGGGAATTTATCTTTTGCGCCTGATCATATATTAATGAGTTCAGACAAGGATGAATTAGATAAATTCATAAATATATGTTTAAAGGATATTTAATATAATAATTGATCATTTAGTGTAATATACATATCATCTTCAGAAAAGACGGGACAAGAAAGATCAATTATATATGATAAAATTTTTTTATGATTATGTATTCTTGTAAATTTACTTTCAGTGCTGTATGGATCATTTAAAAATTGTGACATTTGAGTTAGTACATATGCTTTATTAAATGTATTAAAATAAGAAACATTATATATCATATTATAAAGAGTTAGATGTTCATAACCGAACCATTGATAAAAGCAATTTTTATAAGTAGAGTTTGTATTTAATTTTTTAGTTATAGTATCAGGTATTACTTGTTGGTATATTGCTTCAATATCATTTGGTATATTTATAAAATTTACAAAATTACATATCATAAATTGGTTTGGATTCATTTTATTCTTTTCTAGTAAATTTATTATAAATTGTAAAAATTCTTCTAAAAAGTCACTTGTACATAATCTTTTTATTATTATAGTATCTATATTATTATTACCACGTTGTTTCAAAATATATTTATTTGTTTTAAATATTTGTTCACTTTCAAAATGATCAATTATTATAGTTAATACTTTATCACCTGTGTTAGTATTATATAAAAACATTGGTATCATTTGCATATAAGCATTTGAATATATACAACCATTATTAGATATTAATGAATCTGAATTATATTTTGATCCAATAGATATGTAAATAAATTTATAATTCGAAGTATTTATTAAATTATTAAGAGTTTCTTCTAAATTTAATTTTTGATCTTTATTATAATTATAAAAACTCATTGCTTTTATAATTTATACTCTTCTCTTTGTTTTATTCAATTTTTTATTTTTGTTTTTATTTTTCTTTTTATTCTTTGATTTTGTTTTTGATTTACCGCCTATAATATTTTTATCTTTTTTTTCATGTTCTCGATTAATTAAATCATTTTCTAATATATTTTGAGATTCATTATTTAATACTTCATTCGATGTATTTATAGAAGATATTTTTTCTTCATTTTGAGAACCTTCTGATATATTAGACGTTGTATATGTGTTTTCTTCATTTCGAATATTATTTTCGTTCGTTGTAGGAATAATGTTTGATACAGGAACGGCATTTGGTATATCAATTTGTTTATCATCATCTGTATTAATAGACGCATATGCTAAAACTAAAGATGTTATAGTAACAAAAGCATAAGCAACTAAAGGTATAGGATTTTCATTCATAATATAATATAATATATTATAATATAATATTTTATTATAAAACTTATATAAGTTTTTTTAGAGTGGTTTTATATATATGTTATTAAAAAATAATTCAAAATTAAAAGAATACATATTAACTAACTTTATGAATGTAAGTTCTGATAATATGAATAATAACACAAATATAATAATAAATGATGAACTCCCTATTATAACTGAAAGAGAATTAGAAACTGTACCGGAAACAAAAAATATTCTTTATAAATATTTAGATGATAATATTTTATCTAAAGAATTTAGTAACGAAAGAGATTATTCAAAAGACTATAATTTAAAATTTTGTTTGTTTAGTATTAATAAAAGTTTACAATTACCATTTATCGAATATTATTTAATAAATAAAAATAATATATTAGATTTTCCCGAAGTTGTTTTACTAAAAGATTTATTTACAGAAATCAATAATCAAATACAGATGAAAAAACAAAATACTTCATTTATTAACAGTATATTTAATAGTGTAAATATAGACGATATTAACCATAATATAGAAAATATTTTTCTTGAACAAATCATAGAAGTTTTTAAGCAAATTACTAAATTATCATATGAAAATGGTTTAGATGCGTATAGAGGTTTTATTGATAACAATGATGATATTTATGTATTTTTTGATTGTACCGAACATTATTTATATTATAATAATTTAACTCAATTATATTCTAAAACTAATAATAAAAACCCATTTATAAAATGTTTAATGCAAGATATCTCGAATAAAACTGTATTAAATTATCCAATTAAAGATAGTATATTAAACATTTTTTACGAATACCCTTTTTTAATGAAGTTAAAAGATGAAAATAATGAATTAGTAAATACACCTAAAAGTGTTTATTTATGTGAAAACGTAAATAGTTATTATACTAATGTTATAAAAATAGATAATGATGAGGTATCATTACTCCATAACAAAATATATCATGAAGAATTTGATTTTATTTATGTTTTTTCTGAGACACCTTTAGATAGCAATAATAATATAAAACGGTTTGTTATGTATTATGATAATATTCCTATAAAAGAAGAAAAAGAAGAAAAAGAAGAAATTTTTTATTTTTATTACAATCAATTAAAATTAATAGGTGTAGAGGAGGACTACTTATTTATAGAATTATAATTTACATACATTACAATTTATAAAACATAATATAAAATATATTAATTATTTAATTACTATATTTTAATACAATTAAACATTATCTACACTTCCTCGGTCACTATAACTAGATAAAAATGTATTTAAATCATCCTTATCAACATCATCTGTTAAATTATCTATAATTTCTTCTGATAATGGTTTTCGACTATACATATCATAAAATGTTTGAATATATTTATTGATCTTAGTGCGGGATACTAGATATTTTTGTTTTGCTGTATTTTCTTCTTTTCTGGTTTTTTCCATTTTATCATGATGACGTTTAATACGATCTTTTTCTGTTTTTTCTTGTTCTTTTGCTAATTCTGTTAGTTTTTGTTCTGTTTTTTCTAATATAGTACTTTGTTTAGCAATCAAATCATCTTTTGTATTGTCAGTATTATTATCGTTTACATCTAAATACCATTTATGTCTTGTATTATTAGCACTATTAATTGTATCGCATATATCAGGTTTTTTGAGTTCTTCAAATATTTTTCTTTTTTCACTACCTTCTCTTCCTTGAAATGTTTTAAAAAATTCATTTATTACAAATTGAGATATACTAGGACTCGTTTCCATTAAACGATCATATTCATCTCTACAGTGTTTTAAAAATGTCCCTGCGTCTAATCTTTCTTCCGGTTTTTTTGCTAATTCTATACGAATATTTCTAGCGAATTTATCCCAAGCAATAGAAGATACTCTATGCGATTCATTTAATTCTGATATTTTTAAATATTGTTGTATTGTTGTTAAAATACCTATAAAAATATTAATAGTACCAATTACTACTGGTGCGTATTCTTGTGCTGTTGGTGGTAATGTTGATGTTGCAAATGATGCTGTACCACTTATAGTAGACAAAATGATAGCAGGAATAGTATACCAGGCGTTTTGTTTTGAATAACCAATATGTGCTCTATTATTTAACCATTTATAACATTGCGCTACATCACAC
>Ga0315315_10000548_pt1 | contig 32067 bp, 24 predicted proteins | sample M140m3416metaG_FD_203699 | JGI IMG/M metagenome (GOLD analysis project Ga0315315, IMG submission 203699) | Ammonia-oxidizing marine archaeal communities from Monterey Bay, California, United States - M1 40m 3416 | ecosystem: Environmental > Aquatic > Marine > Intertidal zone | place: USA... | reverse complement strand
GATTATGCTGAGGAAGAGATAGTTGTAGAGAGTTGCTTCGGAAATGACACCGAGTCAGCGGTCATTGAGTTCGGAACTCTTGAGGAAGATTGCCACTCAGATGACCAACAAATGGAAAGAGATTTATCAGCTGATAGCACGACACTCTCTTTTGCAGAGGGATTTTCCGCTGAGATCCATACGACTCAGGAAGAAATTGAACAACAGCAGCGGGAAGAAGACGAACCGTCTTCTGTTGGCTTCGAAGAATCTCAGCGAGCTACCGAGTTTGCCGTCGAAGCGTTGATCAAAGAGGCACAGCAGGGGCTTGAAAAGTATTCCTATATGAATGAGGAAAGAAAGCAATCATCACCTTTTCCGGAAGACGATTTGTGCCTTGGGTCCGATGTGGAGCTCGTGTTCGATCCTCCGTTCGATTCAGACGCTGAAGCAAAACGCCCAGATCCCTTTGCAGAATGTTTCGCAGAAGAAGAGGAAGTCATTGAGCGTTTCGTCATGGAGGGTCCGGATGATTTCCATCGTCATCTGCATGTTGCCAGTCGAGAAGGACAGTCAATTAATCGACGGATTTCAGAATTGTCCGCAAACGACCCTCTCGAAAAGAAACAAGATGACGTTTCGGCAAAAGAGAAAGCAGCACTCCCATCAACTTCTCTTGAAGCGACTAAGCACATCAAGGAACAGCATGTCCCAGACGGATTAGATGATTCCGATATGGTCGTCATTGAGGAGGATCGGTATCCCGATCCAAATAGTACGAATTCAACCGTTGCTGCTGTACGACTTGGTGACTACTCTCAGCTTTTTGCACGCCTTCGCCGAGGCGGACAGATGGAGTCGTCGAGTTAGTAGGATCAATCATTTGAGTCTCTGCGTCAGATAGACGGTGAATGCAAATGCTTGAACGAGTCGTCTTTTTTGTGTCAGGTGCTTGGCGGAGAATGCACCTTTTTCGTTCGTGGGCCATTGTTTCTAGTGAGCCACCCAGCTTGTTGGCACGTGACGTAACATCTTGAATACAACGGCAGTGATTAGTTTGCCTGTGTTGATGCTTGTGCGTTGATGAAGGAGACGTTGATGAAAAATCAGAAACCATGCATTGGTATCCTCACCAGTGGTGGTGATTGTCCGGGACTCAATGCGGTTATACGAGCAACTGTCCTGTCTTCTGAACGGTTCGGTTTTTCATGCATTGGTTTTCTGCGTGGATATGAAGGACTTGTTGATCCGGTTGAATACATGCCACTTACACCGGCGAATACCAGTGGCATCCTCACTCAGGGAGGGACGATCCTTGGTTCAACAAATCGTGGGCGATTTGCAGCAACAACTGGTGAAGATAATCGTCTGTCCATTGACCCAAGTTTGTTGGCCGGTGTTGCCCAGACTGTTCGTCAACTCGATGTCTGTGGCTTAATCTGTGTCGGAGGAGATGGCTCACTTGCAATTGCAGATCAGTTTCATCAGTTCGGTATACCGGTAGTTGGAGTCCCGAAAACAATTGATAACGACCTGGGTGCTACTGCATTTACGTTTGGTTTTGATTCTGCTGTATCAGCGGCAACTGACGCGTTAGACAGGTTGCGAACAACTGCAGCGAGTCACGAACGAATTATGGTGCTTGAGGTGATGGGTCGTCATGCCGGGTGGATCGCACTCCATGCTGGGCTTGCCGGGGGAGCCGATGTTATTTTGGTCCCCGAAATTTCATGGACTTTCGAGAGCGTCTGTCAGAAAATCATGGATCGTGAATCAGTAGGCCGGCGAGACTCGTTGCTCGTTGTTGCTGAGGGGGCAACATTGCCAACAGGTGATATGGTTTGTAGGACATCAATAAACGTGAACGAGCAGGTAAAACTTGGTGGAATCGGTCAAATTGTTGCCGGGGAAATTGCACAACGATTAGACAGGCAGACACGAACCGTTGTTCTCGGGCATCTTCAGCGTGGTGGAAGCCCAACTACGTTCGACAGAGTTCTTGCAACAGAGTTCGGTGTTTTAGCCGTGCAAATGATTCATGAAGGGCGTTTTGGCGAGATGGTATGCTACCGTCCTCCAGAAATTGAGAGTGTGCCTATTGCTTCGGCGATCAAACGACTCTCCCGGGTCGACCCGAATGGTTCGGCCGTGCGAACTGGTCGTGGGTTGGGAATAAGTTTTGGGGACACATGCTGATATACAGCGAGAGTTCTATTGAAAATTGGGTGAGGAGCAGAACATGTCAGCGAATGATAAGGCGGAAGGGCGAGTTGCAAGTGTGATGCAAGAGCATCGCTCATTTCCGCCATCGAAAGATTTTTCAAGTCGATCTCGTATCGGTTCGATGGAAGCGTACCAAGCCCTCTATGATCAGGCTAAAAATGATCCAAATGGTTTCTGGGCAGAGCGGGCTCAATTATTACCATGGATGAAACCATACGACGAAGTGTTGCGATGGAATGCTCCACATGCAGAGTGGTTTGTGGGTGGGCAAACAAATGCTTCAGCAGCATGCATCGATCAGCATGTTGAGGCTGGACGAGGTGATAAGACGGCGATCGTGTGGGTTGGTGAGCCTACCGGTGAACGGCGGACACTCTCGTATAACGAACTTAAGGAAGAAGTAAGCAAAGCTGCAGCAGGATTATCAAGGCTTGGTGTCAAGCAAGGTGATGTTGTTTCCATCTACATGCCAATGACACCAGAACTCGTTATCGCAATGTTGGCATGTGCGAGAATCGGAGCAGTTCACTCTGTTATTTTTGGCGGCTTTTCAAGTGAGGCAATTGCCGATCGAAATAATGACGCGCAGGCTGTAGCAGTCATAACCTCTGACGGAGGGTGGCGGCGAGGCAGTGCTTTACCGCTTAAGGCAAACGTTGACGAAGCGGTTAAGAAGTCACCCACCGTGAAACACGTTATTGTTCTTAAACGAACTGGGCAAGAAGTCACGATGATCGATGGGCGAGACGTATGGTGGCACGACATGATCGAAGCTGAATCTGGTGAATTCGCACCTGTACCGATGAACTCCGAATCGCCACTTTTTATTCTCTATACGAGCGGCTCAACCGGAAAGCCAAAAGGAATTAAGCACACAACGGCCGGTTATTTGGTATGGGCAAAAACAACGGCAGAGTGGGTCTTTGATTTGCGCGATGATGATCTGTTCTGGTGTACGGCTGACTGTGGTTGGATCACAGGCCACAGTTATGTCACATATGGTCCGTTGGCGGCTGGCGTGGGAATTCTTATCTACGAAGGTGCACCAGACACGCCCCACCAAGGACGCTTCTGGGATATTATCGAAGAAGAAAAGCCAACTATTTTTTACACAGCTCCAACGGCTATTCGGGCATTTATGAAATGGGGCCCCGAACATATTGACGGCAAAGATCTCTCGAGCCTTCGCTTACTTGGCACTGTTGGAGAAGGTATTAATCCTGAAGCTTGGATGTGGTACCACGAGACAATAGGTGGCGAACGCTGCCCCATTGTCGATACGTGGTGGCAAACAGAGACTGGTGGGATCATGATGAGCCCGCTTCCTGGTTGTATTCCCACGAAGCCGGGTAGCTGCACGTTGCCGTTGCCAGGAGTTTGTCCAGAAATTGTTGATGCTTCTGGTGAGACAGTTGAGCCTGGTGAAGGTGGGTGGCTTGTTATGACAAAGCCTTGGCCGGGTATGCTTCGGGGTATCTGGGGAGATGAAGAACGTTTTGTTGAAACGTATTGGAAGCAAGTTCCAGGAAAGTATCTTGCCGGTGATAACGCACGGCAGGATGAAGACGGCTACTACTGGATTATGGGTCGGATTGATGATGTGCTTAATGTCGCCGGTCATCGACTTTCGACGATTGAAATTGAAAGTGCGTTGGTAAGTCATCCATCTGTTGCAGAGGCGGCAGCAGTTGGCCGTCCGCATGATGTCAAAGGTGAGGCAATTTCGGTCTTCGTCACGCTGAAGTCTGGCGAACCAGGTGAAGAATTGAAAAAAGAATTGCGGCAGCATGTACGTCAGCAAATAGGTGCGATCGCCTCACCTGATGATGTTCACTTTACGGCAACCCTTCCAAAGACACGCAGTGGCAAGATCATGCGACGCCTTCTTCGGGATATAGCTGCTGGTCGTGAAACAGTCGGTGATACGACGACACTCGAGGACTATACAGCTTTAGCGAATCTCCGTAGCAGCGATGAGTGAAAGCTTTTCGTATCTTCTTTGATCTTTGGTTATGCAGGTATCCGTCGTATTTTTTAATTGACGCGAAGCGAGGGAGGTGCGGCGAAAACGTCCTATAATTAAGGGCCGTAAGACGTTTTGTACAACGGACATATTCTTTGAGCGAATATAATAGTTGTCTAAAGATGATCGCCTGCCCATTTGAACTAAAAGCATGAAAAACAGGATAAGTGTTCCCCTCTCACGATCGATACGGATTCCACTGATTGCCATTCTTGGTGTTGTTGGTGGGTTTCTTTCTGTTCAGGCGGAATCAGAAGTCAGTCAAAAACGAAAAAATGTTCCCGTACATATCCAGAGTTTCCTGCAGACTACTTGTATTGATTGTCATGACGGACCTGATGGAGAGGCAGGCTTTGACATACGAAAAGTTTTGTCAAACGGAATCGATCCTCAAGAAATAAAACTTGATCCGCCGTGGGTAAGAATCATTGATCGAGTCATGTCAGGTGAAATGCCACCACGTGAAGCAGATCAACCGAATGTAAAAGATCGCAATGAGTTTGTGGCACAAACAAGTCAGTGGTTGCAAAAACATCAGAAGCAGCGGGATCGTACCTATGGTCGCGTACGTGCTCGTCGATTGACACGAATGCAGGTCGAGCGTTCGTTGCATGAAATTCTAGGGATCGACATTCCACTGGCTGAAAAATTGCCTGAAGAAGGGCGCCCTCGTGGTTTTACAACGGTTGCTGAATACCAAACAATATCTCACCACCATCTTGGCCGGCACCTTGCTGTGGTGGATGAGGCACTTGATGAAGCCTTCCATCGTGCACTGAATCCGGTCGATGCATGTCATAGAGACCTCCAGCCACAAGCTATCGCACGCTCAAATCCAAGAAGACGTTGTCGTGAACCTGAGATGCTGAAAGGGCAGGCTGTTGTCTGGTCTTCAACAATGGCTTATTACGGTCGTATTCCAGCTACGACTGCGCCAACTGATGGCTGGTATCGATTTCGTGTTTCGTGCTCTGGAAAAAATGTCCCTGAAACAGATGGCATCTGGACGGCGATCCACTCCGGGCCATGTATTTCTACCGCCCCTATTCTCACGGCAGTAAAAGCCTTTGAGGTCAGCGAAACTCCAACAGTCGTGGAGTTGGAAACATGGTTACCGGAAGGGCATATGCTCGAAATCCGGCCTCAAGATAGCACCATAAAGCAAGCCCGTTTTCGTGGCGGTCAGGTTGGCGTTGGTGAAGGAGAACCGCAAAAAGTTCCTGGTGTTGGTATCGATGAAATAAGCATGAGGCAGGTCCACCGGTATACGGTCAAAGACGTGCAGCAGAGGCTGTTTGGATCGGTAAAGCTCGAAGAAAAGTCACACAATCGATTTGAGCCTCTGCCGAAGAAACCTCGTCAAGTACTTGGTGAGTTGATTCATTCGTTTGCGAAGCGAGCCTTCCGGCGAAAGGTAGAGCAAGAGAATATTGTAAATGCAGTGAGCCTTGCGTCGAAGATGCTTTCTGAAGGTCGATCCTTTGTTGAGTCACTGCGGGCGGGGTATCGCACAATTCTTTGTAGCCCAGAATTTTTATATCTCAAAGAGCAACCTGGGCCGCTCAATGACTATGAGATTGCCAGCCGTCTGAGCTACTTCCTGACCGGAGGTCCGCCCGATGGTACGCTTCGAACACTTGCTGAAACAAACCAGTTGAGTAATGCGAGTGTACGTCGACATCAAGTAGATCGTCTGCTGGGTGTAGGGGATGAACCTGAAGCGTGTGATGTTGGAAGAGAGTGCCCCTCCAAACAGTTTGTCAAAGACTTTTCAGCCGAATGGCTCGATCTTGATCAACTCGATTTTACTCAGCCGGATCGAAAACTATATCGCAACTATGATCCTATTGTTCGGATGGCGATGCTTGATGAGACACATGAATTCCTTGATGATATGGTGTTGGAAAATCGTCCAGTTAAGAACCTCGTAGCAGCAGACTACACCTATCTCAACAGCCGACTCTCCCGATACTACAAAGTCGAGCAAGACGTAGATCAAGGAATGCAAAAAGTAGATGTCTCGGAAGGCTCTCATCGTGGTGGCCTACTAACGCAGGGGGCGATCCTTAAGGTGACCGCGAACGGCAGTACAACATCACCGGTTGTTCGAGGTGCATGGATAGCCGAGCGGATCTTAGGTATGAAGATCCCGCCTCCACCCGATGGTGTGCCTTCTATTGAGCCGGATATTCGCGGAGCGGCGACTATACGAGAGCAACTTGCGAAGCATAGCAATGATGAGTCATGCGCAAGTTGTCATCGCCAGATGGATCCATTTGGATTCGCGCTTGAGTCATTCGATCCGGCGGGTCAATGGAGGAGTCGTTATTTTGCTGTAACAAAAGGAAGAACCAAACTCGGTGCAGAGGTTGATTCCAGTGGTCAGTTGCCAGACGGACAAAAGTTTTCCAATATTAATGATCTCAAACGAGTTCTCGCCTCCCAGCCCGAGAAGATAGCCCGGGGACTGGCGTCGCATCTCACTGTATACGGAACCGGTGCCGAACTGTCTTTTTCAGATCGTCAGGCAATCGATCAGATTGTTACAACCGCTAGTGAATCAGAGTACGGATTTCGATCCCTTCTAAAAGCAGTCGTCACGAGCCCGCTTTTTGTTGAAAAATAAGGGTAAAGGTCACTTAAATCCGTGACAGGCGTAACATGTCATCAGAAGAGGACATGAACAGTTATGTAGTTTTCGACCAGGAACATCTTGAACAGCCGTTTGTCCCCAAATCAATAATTTGGAACAGTAATCATTAGATCAGTAGTGAACAGGAGAATGAAGGTGACATTGCAGGCCCATTTCGATTTCCAGCAGAAGCTTCATCGACGCACACTTCTTAAGGGTGCGGGCGTTTCGATGGCGATGCCATGGCTTTCGGCAATGGACTCAACGTATGCTGCTTCCACAAAAAATTTGCCGAAGCGGTTCGTCGCTATGACCCTTGGATTGGGATTGCTGGCAGATAATTTGAATCCGACCCAAACGGGTCGTGAATACCAGCCTTCTCCCTATCTCAAAGATTTTCATGACTTGAGAAATGATTTTACGGTCATTTCAGGTACTTCCCATCCAGGAGTTGGGGGTGGTCATCGTGCAGAATCAAGTCTTCTATCTGCCGCACCAATGTCAGCAGGAATCCCATCTGGGAACACTGTATCAGTCGATCAGTTATTGGCGAAACATCTCGGCCACGAAACACGATTTCCTTCACTTGTTTTGGCATTGTCCGGAAGTAACAGCCCGTCGTACACCGAAAACGGATCAATGATTCCAGCCGAGTCGTCTCCTTCCAGACTTTTTACAAAACTTTTCATTGCAGATTCGCCAGCTGACAGGCGTCATCAAATGCATCGTGCTCGCGAAGGTCGCAGCATCATGGACGTTGTTGCAGATGACACGCGGTCTCTGAAGAGACGCGTAGGAGTTGGTGATCGAGATCGACTTGATGCGTATTTCACAAGTGTTCGAGATCTTGAAAAAAGATTAGCTTCGAGTGAGGCATGGGTGCACAGACCAAAGCCATCAGTGAAGGTCTCAAAACCTCTGGATATTGCAAACCCAAGTGATTTCATTGCTCGCCAGCGGCTCATGAGTGACATGATTCGTTTAGCACTCGCAACAGATTCATCACGATATGTTGTGTGCCACTTTGGTAGTGGATCAGGTGTTGTTCCATTGGATGGAGTGGAAGAGGGGTATCACACGCTGAGTCATCATGGACTTGATGAAGAGAAACTTTCTCAACTGGCAATCGTTGAAAAAGCAATTGTTGATTCATGGGGAGATTTTCTACGATCGCTAAAAGAAGTTGATGAGCGAGGTGAAAGTGTTCTTGATACGACAAGTGTTCTTTTGACGAGTAATCTTGGAAATGCTTCAAGTCACTCCAACAGGAATATGCCCGTGCTTTTTGCAGGTGGTGGTTTTCGACATGGGCAACATCTTGCGTTTGACAAAAATAAGAATCACCCGCTTCCGAATCTATATCTTTCGGTTTTGCAGCAGACTGGCCTTTCGGCAGAACAATTTGCTACGTCGACTGGAACAATGCCAGGCTTGGAGCCGACGAGAACATAGTTTGATTTTTGAACTTTTGTACTGGGAGTAACAACAGTGTTCACACGAGTCACATGTCCTGTGTTGAAGAGTCCAAAAAAGTCTTTTCATAACTTGAATGGCTTTACGTTGATTGAGCTACTCGTCGTGATTGCGATTATTGGAGTATTAGTTGGTCTGCTACTGCCAGCAGTCCAACAGGCGCGTGAGGCGGCTCGTCGAATTTCTTGTACAAATCATTTGAAGCAGATGGGGCTTGCGGTTGCCCTTCACGCAGATGCGCAAAAGCACTTTCCTAGCGGGCGAAAAACGCGTGATCCGTACGATGTGTCGTGGGCGTTTCGGCTTCTCCCGTTTCTTGAGCAAACGCAAATATTCAATGCAAGAAATCCAGACACAACAGTCCCATGTTGGGATTCTTCAAATGCAACTGCTTTTCGTACACCAGTTGATACGTTTTATTGCCCGAGTCGACGCAGCCCAGCAGCCGACAGAAACTTTGATAACAATAACCAGCCGCCTGTCGCCGCAGGGATCGGAGTTGCAGCAGGTGGTGATTATTCTGCTTGCGGTGGCACGTATTTTAATTACGCAACACCATCAACAGGTGGGCCCGACCCAAAACGTGCTGGTGTGATTCATACTTTCTCAGAAGTTCGGCCTGCTCAAATAACCGACGGATTGTCCACAACAATGATCATTGGAGATCGCCATATTCCTCCGGCCATTGCCGGAGCGGGCGTTATGGAACACTACAATCAGGGTGACACGGCAGTTTTTGTTTCAGATACTCCCCACACATTGTTCCGAGACACTGCTCGTGGCTTGGCTTCAAACCTCCGTGATACAAACAATCGAAAATTTGGCAGTCTTCACCTCGGTGTGACTCAGTTTGTCATGTGTGATGGGCATGTCGAAGCAATGAGTAATGAAATGAATATTGAGGTGCTTCTTAAGTACGCTGCTATTGGAGATGGCGATGATCCATCTGATATTGATGAAGGCGATGGAACGTGATGTAAAATTCTTACCCACATTAGCTTGAAATTATCCTGAGAAAATCTGTCATGGCAAAAAAACAACAAAAACAACAAAATGGTTTTCGAAAACTTCTTCTGTATGGCATTGGTGGTTCTGTCATGGGAGTCATTCTTATCTACTCTTTCAGAGGACCAAATCTTGCCGCAGAAACGATGGCAATGCAGCAAAAGGTTCTTATGGAAGGAAAAGACATTGCATCGAGTAAAGAGAAGATACGAGAAATCATGCAGAATATAGATCTCATGCCACCAAAAGAAATCTATAAGGTGAGGAGAGATTTGGGGCGTTCTGTTGGTCAGTTGTCAAAGCAGTCTGCAGAAAAATATGTCCAATTGAATACAGCAGAGCAGGTAGCGTTTCTTGATGAAGGGCTTGAGAAAATGCAGTTGGCCAAGGCACTGTTCGATGCAACAAATCAGGGCGGGATGCCAACGCGAACTCAGGCTGATGCTGAGAGATACAAGCGTTACCGTGAGGAACGAGAAGCTGCTAAGCAGAATCCAGATCAAAGCAAAGCAAAGAAGCGCAAGCCAGAGGATGGTGAGAAAAAGAAGCCCAAGTCAGACGATACGGCAAAAAAGAAGCCAACCATTACACCAGAGAAAGTGTATTTCGAAGCGCTTTTCAAGCGAGCGGAAGAAAGAAACATTGATATGGGTCGTTTTGGTCGATATTACGCCTCAGGCGGGAGAGGTCGCCGTTGATTGGTACGCTTGTCGCGTTGTGGCTTTGGGTTGTTCGCCGCACTGTTGTGTAATAATCAGTCAATGCTCCAAAAGTTGACGATTTTGCGAATGCCTGCTTTTTGCCTCAGGTATTCAAAATACACGTTTTGGTTCTAGTGGCTCGTTACTATTTCATGCTGTAAGGGAACATTTTGGCCCGTCACTAAATTAAAGCGATCGACAGACTCCCCAAAAGTACTGGTTTGCTGAAATTCAACCATTTAACTTGACTGTTAGATACTAATTATCTTTACAAACTTGTGGTTTGAATCTATAAAAAACTAGTTGACTGAAGGGGGACTCTAGTGTGTTCACATGATGCCCCCAGATTCATATTTTCATGTCTCTTAATATTTAGGAAATGCTATGAACCTACATCAAAGACAGAAGGGTTTTACCCTCATTGAACTCCTTGTTGTTATTGCAATAATCGGCGTTCTGGTTGGTCTTCTTCTCCCAGCTGTTCAGCAGGCAAGAGAAGCAGCTCGAAGAAATTCCTGCGGAAACAACCTCAAGCAGCTTGGGCAAGCTTTTCACAACTACGCTGATACACAACTGAGAGACAGTGATAACCATTTTCCCGCAGCGGCAAAGATTGGGAACGCTAGTGGTATATCGTCCATGACAAACGTGCAAACACGGGCTTACACATGGGTGATATGGATGCTTCCGTTCTCTGAGAATATGTCTCTGTTTAGCCAATTAGAAACAGCATCGACGAATAATGGTGCCCAGAAAGCTTGGACAACTCCCCATAAATGGAGTGTTGTTCAAGCTGCCAGAAATGCCACAGTCTCGACATTAAATTGCCCGTCATGGAGCGCTGGTCTGAAGGATACGACGGGAAGGCTTTTTGCTGTAAACAATGGTCGAACTGAAGTAGCAGGCAGTAACAATTATCGTTTAAATCTTGGGCGTCGGTATTGGAAATCTAATGTAGTCGGCGATCCAGCATACGCAAAAAATGCCTGGAACGTGCAGCGGCTGGGTGCTGCAAACGGTGCCGTCACCTCTGGCCTGAATAGTCAAGTTGGAGAAGTTGCCTTTGGTGACTATATCGATGGCATGAACGAGACAATTTTACTCGTGGAAAATGCAACCGGTTCTGAATGGGCTCGTGGTGAACACGGTCATGTAACGTGGGTTACTCATGACAACAACGCAGATATTGAACACAATAAAGCGAGCGTTGCTGGTCGCGAGTGGGAGCGAAATTACCGAGGAGGTAGTTCCGGTCATGCAGGCGATAAGTTTGGTGTTGTAACGGCGGGTGGCGCTGTCAAGTTTTTGTCAACAAGCATTAACGATGAAGTCTATCGAAATGCTGTTTGTCGGGCATCCGGACAGGTTAATTCACTGCCGTAATAGCTTTTTAACACTGTCTGATTCGCAGGAATGCGTCGCATTCTTATAGTATTCCCTGCACATCATCGCGAAAGTACAACTGGTGATGTGCAGGGTGTTTTATTCATTAATAACTTTCAAAAAGAGGGGGGAACCTTGCGTCACACTTTTCAATATTTCTTTACAACTTGTTTGTTGGGTTTGCTAGTCGGATGCAGCGGAGGCTCAAGTGGAACGCCAATAGGAGATGATCTACAGGCGAAACGAGACGTAGCCTCATATTTAGGAGAAATGTACGATTCATCCACAGCAGGCGGATTCAGCCTTGAGGGAGTCAGGGAAAAATGTAAATACATTGAGATGGATGTTGAAAAAGTTTCTGGAAATTCCGAAGATGTAGCGTCCTTCAAGGACTTGCTTGGAAAGTTAAAAAAGGCAAAGACAGAAGATGAAGTCAAAGAACTGTGCGCAAAGATGGCAGGCTTGTTAGATCTTCCTGAAGTCTGGCAGACGCAGCTTGTTCGTGATAACAAGAAATGATCTGCTTGCGTCGAAGGTGATACTGACTAAGTTAAGCGAGCCAATTCTCGAACTAAATGGGCAAAACGGCTGTTGGGATTTCCAGCAGCCGTTTTCTTTTCAGGCAGTGGTTCTAGTCCGTTTTGCCCTGTTTTGACTCGTTCATATATCGAGCGAATATGTATTCTCAAGTAAGGTTGTTTTAAGAAACTATACTGTGCAGAATGCCGTCAAAAATCGAACTCCTTGCCCCAGCCGGAAATCTTGAGTGCCTTCGTGCAGCAGTTGCGAATGGGGCTGATGCCGTTTATTTCGGGCTGAACTCCGGTTTCAATGCACGGGCTCGAGCAGAAAATTTTTCACTTGAGGAATTGCCAAGAGTGATTCAGTTTCTACATCGGTATGGTGTTCGAGGCTATGTCACGCTGAACACACTCATATTTACAGAAGAGTTGCAGCAATTTGCAGTGACGCTTGCCGCTATCTCAGATGCCGGAACCGATGCAGTGCTTTTACAGGATGTTGGAGCGGCTTGTCTTGCACGAGAGATCTGTCCGGAATTGCCAGTCCATGCATCGACTCAAATGACCCTTACCAGTGCAGAGACAATTCGATTAGCGGAAGCAATTGGAGCGGAACGGGTTGTCCTCGCACGAGAATTATCAATCTCTGAAATAAAAGATATCGCGGAAAACACCGACATGCCTCTGGAGGTATTTGTTCACGGTGCACTGTGTGTGGCCTATTCTGGGCAGTGTCTGACAAGTGAATCATTAGGTGGTCGAAGTGCGAACCGGGGTCAATGTGCTCAGGCATGTAGGCTCCCGTATGAGGTGATCTGTGATGGAGAAAACGTTGATTTAGGAAATCAAAAGTATCTGTTGTCTCCACAGGATTTAGCAGGCTTTAATCTTGTTCCTGAATTACTAGCAGCCGGAGTAACTTCACTGAAGATAGAAGGTCGTCTGAAATCACCTGAGTATGTCGCTTCGATCACACGGAGCTATCGTCAAGCGATTGATTCAGCTGTTTCTGGAAATTCAGTGATTTTTGAGCCAAAACAGATTGAGGAGATGAAACTTACCTTTTCGCGTGGATTCTCTCCAGGCTGGCTCAATGGCTGTGACCACAAGATGCTTGTTCCAGGAACAAGTAGTGCAAAGCGTGGCGTATTACTTGGCCAGGTATGTGGAATTTCAAAAGACGGTATTTCTGTTGAATTAAACGCATCCGTGAAGCGAGGAGATGGAGTCGCCTTTGATACTTCGGCTGATGCAGCTACTCAGGGAGCCAGAGTCTATGAGGTGTTTCATCAGGGCTGTTCACTCACAGAGTCTGTGAATCATGGTGTTGTTGAACTTACATTTGGACGAAATGCCATCGACTTCGATCAGATTGAAATTGGTTCACAGGTATGGAAGACAGATGATCCACAAGTGACGCAGCGTCTACGAAAGTCTTTTCAGACAAACAATCTGCAAAGGCAACAGCCTATTTGGCTTGAAGTTGCAGCCGCCGTTGGTGAGCCTTTGCACGTCACGGCGACACTCCCGGACGGTCTCACTTGTCATGTTGTTACCGAGATAGAATTAGCCGAAGCAAAACGGCATCCACTGACACAAAAAGTACTCGAGGAACAACTCGGGCGTCTTGGTGGAACACCATTTATGCTAAGTGGCATCGAAACCAAGATCACAGGCAATCCGATGGCACCATTTAGTGTCTTGGGCAGCCTTCGCAAAAGGTTGATTGCAGCACTCGAAGAGGTGGTTGTTTCTCGGCCGATTCGCCAACGTACGAGAGATATTACCAGTGTCGTTCAAAAAGTTGTGTCAACTGTTTTATCAAAAAATACTAGTGAGGAACCCAGCAGTATCGAGCCCACGTTGCATGTCATGGTCCGAACATTAAAGCAGTTGGAAGCTGTACTCCATTTGGGCGAAAAAAATCTCGTGGCAGATTTCTCTGACATTCGGCAATATCGGGAAGCTGTGGAAATGGCAAGGCAAGAAAATGCGCAGTTATTTATTGCCACACCACGCATACAAAAACCATCTGAGATGGGAATATTTACATCGTTAGCCAAGTGTGACCCGGCCGGTGTTCTCGTACGTAATTTCAGTGGCCTCGAATATTTTAGAGACAAGGGCATCCCGGTCACCGCTGACTTTTCGTTCAATGCAACAAATCCGCTCACTGTTAAATTCTTTAAGCAACAAGGTGTTGAACGAATTGCAGTTTCGTATGATTGTAATCGTGAACAGCTGGTGAATTTGACATCGGCTGTGGCGGGGGATCTCCTCGAAGTCGTCATTCATCAACATATGCCAATGTTCCATATGGAGCATTGTGTGTTCTGCTCGGTTCTTTCTCCCGGTACAGATAAGACAAACTGTGGCAGGCCGTGTGATGATCACGTTGTGCAGTTGCGGGACAGAATTGCTGTCGATCATCTGCTGACTGCTGATGTTGGTTGTCGCAATACGCTTTTCAATGCTGTTCCACAAAGCGGGGCCGAAGTGGTGACACAACTTATTGATAAAGGAGTGAAGCACCTGCGAATTGAAATGCTGAATCAAAGTCAAGAAGAAATAGCAGATATTCTTGAAGCATACAGAAAGCTTCTAGTTGGTGAAGTTACCGGACGGGAAGTGTGGGCAAAACTTCGAGCAGCAAATCGTGTCGGGGTTACTCGCGGAACACTAGAAGAGCGACGAAACCCCCTTGCTATTCTCTAGGAGTATTTTGTTTCCATGCTTTACTACGATATTGAGAAGGGGCAAGGCCAGTGTGTTTACGAAATGCACGAGTGAAGTGACTTTGATCAAAAAAACCACAGTCTGAAGCAATTTTTCCAACTGCGTTGTTTGAATTAATAAGTTGTCGCTGAGCAAGTTGAAGACGAAGACGCATAACGTATTCCCCCGGACTCATCCGAAATAATCTGCGAAAGTCTCGTTGAAGCTGACTTGTAGAAATATCAGACTTCCTCGCCATTTCAGGTATGCTCACATTGTGGCAACAATTGTTGAAGGCGTACTCAAGTGACGGAGTCAAACGCTGATAATCGTTAGGAGCGTTGTCGCCTGGCTGATCAATTTGCCTCATTACTCCAGCTAAGCCAACTATGGTGTTCTGAGAGTCTGAAAGAGGTAATTTAGTGATGAGGTACCACCGAGGCATACCAGAGTGATGCGTAACCAATTCAGTCTGATCGTAGACTGGTCTTCCGGATTCCATGACTCGATTATCTTCTGCGAAATATTCAGCAGCGAGTGCGGGTGGATGAAAATCAAAATCTTGCTTTCCAATCATGTCAGATGCGTCAGAACATCCATGAAGGCGCACAAAGCAGTCATTGACATGGACAAACTGGCTCTGCCGATCTTTTACAAAGAAGGACACATCAGGGATTGCATTAAAAAGGCCAGAAACCTGATCTATGCTGATGGAATCTTGCAGTTTTTGTATCATTTTAAACACATGTGATCGTGTGAGACCTGATCCATGATATCACCGTGCGTTAAAAATACAAAAATATGCAATTGTCCGCTAGGCGTCGGTTGCTTCTTTTTTACTAATCCGTTGTCTGCGGAGTTGGGTAGCTGTCCAAAAACTGGTTGAAATTGGAGGGCGGGAAGCAAAAGAGCTGGTGCGAGCGTGTTGTGTTGAAACGAGTGACAGAAGTAATAAGGATATGTCGAGATGACACATCCACACAGGAATGTGAGTTTCACGCTATCATGCGAACAGAAAAATTGTTTTTGAGGACGTGGTGTGGGCACAACAGTGAGGGCACGCCGCGTGAGTAATGCCAAGGGAGTAAGGAATGTCAGAAGATTCACTCGAGAATGTTGTCATTATTGGGAGCGGTCCAGCAGGTTGGTGCGCCGCAACATATGCTGCCAGAGCACAGTTGAAGCCACTTGTTTTTGAGGGAGCTATTACAGAAGAGAATCGCATGGCGGGAACTTTGCCGCTGGGCCAGTTAGCGCTGACAAGCGAAGTAGAGAACTATGCTGGCTTTCCGGCGGGTGATCTGGCTGCATTCCTTGATTCGGCATTACCTCAAGATCGTCGAATGATGATGGCACCGCATGCTGGTGAAGGTGTAACGGGTCCAGAATTAATGGAACTGATGCGGCAGCAGGCAGTTAACTTTGGCACCCGCGTCATTACGGACGATATTCAGGAAGTCGATTTTTCTGAAAATCCATTCACACTAACGCGAGCAGGAGGTGGTGAGATTCGTGCCCGAAGTGTCATCGTAGCAACAGGAGCGAGTGCAAACTGGCTTGGATTAGAGAGTGAAGAGCGTTTTAAGAATCGTGGAGTCAGTGCCTGTGCAGTCTGCGATGGGGCGCTCCCGAGATTTCGTGATAAAGAACTTGTTGTGGTTGGTGGTGGAGATTCAGCTGTAGAAGAGGCTACATATCTCACAAAGTTTGCGAGTCGGGTTCATCTTATTCATCGCAGAGATGAATTGCGTGCGAGTAAAATCATGGCAAAACGCGCGTATGATAGTGAGAAAATTGAGATTCACTACCATTCGAAACTGGTTGAAGTCCTCGGTGATGATACTGATGGTGTTACCGGTGTTCGGTTACAAAGTACAACCGAATCAGGTGAAGAAACCACATTAAGCGCAGCCGGTGTGTTTCTTGCAATTGGCCATACGCCGAACACAGCATTTCTCAATGGGCAGTTGGAACTTACCCCCAAGAAATATGTTGTTTGGCAAAACCATTTCCGCACATCGACGAACATTGAGGGCGTCTTCGCAGCTGGTGATGTAGCTGATGACTATTATCGACAGGCTATTTCTGCAGCTGGTACGGGGTGTATGGCGGCTCTTGATGCCGAAAGATGGCTGGCTGAACACGAGTAGACCATTTGACGTGCAGGAGATACGAGTCGAGCTGCAAAAGCTGTGATATCTCGGTGATTCTTAAAGGGATCGACGTAACGAAAAAAGCATGCTCACAAAAAAACCCGGCCGGATGATATCCGGCCGGGTCGATGTGGCATAGTCTCTAAACTATCGGGGAACAGTCTAGAAGTCACGCTGTTTTAGATTCCGCAAGATGGCTCGCAACCACAGGTTGGCTCACATCCGCAAGTTGGCTCGCATCCGCAGGCTGGCTCGCAGGCTGGCTCACATCCGCAAGTTGGCTCACATCCGCAAGTTGGCTCACATCCGCAAGCTGGCTCACAGCAGCGACGTTGCGCTCGTCGGGCCATCTTTGCTTCGTGAAGACTTCGAAGCCATGTACCGAGCTTGCAGCATCGCTTCTTGCTGCAGCAACCGGAATCACAGCAAGCTGGCTCACAACCACAACTTGGCTCACAGCCACAAGCTGGTTCGCAAACGGGCTCACAGCCGCAAGTTGGCTCACAGCCGCAAGTTGGCTCACAACCACAAGCTGGCTCACAGCAACCGGCTCGACCATGGTGGTGATGGCCGAAAAGACCAGCTTCGGCAAAAGAACCTAGACACAATAAAAGTGCGGCCGACAGACCGCCTAAGTAAAACGCACGACTCATGGGTGAGCCTCCTTGACACTTGAATAGGGAGAAAAACTGCCGAATCCTTTGATCGACAGTGAAGCGACGAAGGCGCCCGTAGCTTCCCTCAAAAATTGCACACAGAAACCCGATGTCAAACTTTTCCGGGGGGTTTTTTTAAAAATTAAATCTGGTATGCGTTTTTTTGGCTTTTATAAAGCTGAAAGAACGGCCTTCCAACAGTATTTTGCTTCAGTTGTGTCACGTTCTCAGGAACTTTTTGGCTCGGACACAGTGTGCAACTGGCCCCCTGTAAAGTGGTAGAAATGTGGTCCGCTCGCTTTTGATTGCTAGTTCAGCATTTCACGGAAGCGAACGAAAAGAGGTGATGAATCGTGAGGGCCCGCTGCTGCCTCTGGATGGTACTGAACACTTGCCGCAGCCTCAGTCTTATGGCGAATGCCCTCAATCGTGCCATCATTGAGGTTCCTATGTGTGACCTCGAGTGTTGATGGAAGAGATTCTTCCTCGACGGCAAATCCATGATTCTGTGATGTGATTTCAACCCGACCAGTGTCAAGATCAAGAACAGGTTGGTTGGCTCCCCGATGACCAAACTTGAGTTTAAATGTCTTTGCACCACATGCCTGGGCCAATAATTGGTGTCCTAGGCATATGCCAAAGATTGGTACTTTTCCAACTAAATCTCGGACTGTAGATACTCCGTAATCAACCACCTCAGGATCCCCCGGTCCATTGCTCAAGAAAACTCCATCGGGCTTTAACTGAAGCACCTCATTTGCAGTGGTATTTCCCGGCAGGACAGTGACCTTACAGCCCTGTGAAACAAGGTGCCTTGCGATGTTCCATTTCATCCCGTAATCAAGTGCAACAACATGTTTTTCCTCAGTATGGTGCGGATCGGCTGGAAATTCTCCACCTTCCGTTGGTTGGCGAAGTGGTGTGCCATCAGAAGCGAGTGGTTCATCCCATTGAGTCATTTCAGAAGGCATGACTTCTTGCACAAGATCTCGACCAACGAGCTTTGGTGCTTCCCGGGCCATTTGCACGAGTTTCTCTTCCTGAAGAATTTCACTTGAAACAACACCAGTCATTGCTCCTTGAATTCGGATTTGGCGAACAAGGGCTCGTGTGTCGATACCGCTTATGCCCACAACACCGGCAGCCTTCAAGTAATCATCAAGCGTGCCAGTTGCGGTAAAGTTACTTGCCATTCGGCTGGCTTCTCTGACGACGAAACCGGCCATTTGAAGATGATTGCTCTCTACATCGTGAGGGTTGATCCCATAGTTTCCGATCTGCGGGGCAGTCATGGTAAGAATCTGTCCGCGATAGCTTGGGTCAGTAAGTATTTCCTGATACCCAGTCATTGAGGTATTAAAACAGACTTCTCCAGTCACCGTGCCTCGGTGACCAAAAGCCTCACCCAAAAAAAATGTTCCGTCTTCGAGTGCAAGAGCTGCTTGTGCCACACCAAAACTCCTTTTCGATTTGGATTGTCGAACGGTGGAAACCTTGAAGGGGGGTACTCCGTTCCTGATCATAGCAGCACAAACTGCCGCGAAAACCAGTATGGTTCGTCTACCGCAAAACACACAATTTCTCGGCCCCAGTTATGCTTTCCAAGGTGCAAAAATGGTGTACGGAAGAAGAAATGGCCTTTTGGAGACAATCATATGCTGGCATTGAGTCGTGCCAAAGTGCGTGAGGTAGACGCGGTAGCAATGGATGAATATTCCCTCCCGGGTATTGTTCTCATGGAAAATGCTGGCCGCAATGCGAGTGAAGCCATCGTACGTCTATTTGATTCAATTTCAGACCAGAATGTGGTTGTGTTGGTAGGCCCCGGAAATAATGGTGGAGATGGGTTAGTCATTGCACGATATCTTGAACTTGCTGGAGCCAAGGTTCGGGTGGTGCTCGCATCGCCACCACAACGCTTCAGGGGAGATTCGTTGACGAATCTTGAAATTATTAATCGATCAGGCATAAACCAGGTATGTCTCGCCGGGGCTGTTGCAGAACAGTGGCAGAATGCATTGTTATCAGCGACATGCCTAATCGATGCAATTCTTGGAACAGGTGCTACGGATGCCGCAAGAGGTGATTCGAAAGTTGCAATCGAAGCGATTTTAGGGCGAATGAAAATCGATCCTCGGCCCCGTGTTATTTCTATCGATGTGCCTTCAGGTTTTGATTGTGATCGTGGAGTGCCATGTGGACCCTGTGTTTGCGCGAATGAGACGCTGACCTTTGTTGCATCGAAGCAGGGTTTTAAGACGAATGGTGCAGAGATGTATACAGGCAGAATTCAAATTGTTGACATTGGCGTGCCACAAGTTGTACGTAATCGATTCGGTTTATAAGCTTGTATAGGCAAGGGTTCAGATCACTTCATGTGTGTCAACGAGGACGCCTTGGATGTATTCCGTGCCTTCTTTCTTTAAGCAAGACAGGAGTTCCACGAAAACCGCGGGGAATAACAGGCCAGGCGTCTGTGAGAAAGTACGCATATGTCCCCTCAGGAAAATCAGGTGTGACACAAAATCTTCCATTGCACTCATCGAGATCACCAGTGCCTACGACAAATTCATAATCCTGGATAAAGGCACCGTCATATCGACCACCTGGCCCCGCACTTCCACTTGGTCGTTCCCCTTTTTTTAATCGGAAACTAGTTGAGAGTTTTACAATGCCACTTTTCGGGTCGTCTTCTTGTTTGTAGCCAAAGGCGTAATACACGGGAAATCCGTCGGCTGCCCAGCCTATGAGTGGTGAATGCCTGCCATGGTCATCTTTACCTGCAATGAAATCAAGCTCTTCGAGCAGGCCGGTAGGAAGGCCATGGTAGTGATAGATGCCACCGGGCTGAACATGAGCATGATTTGAATCAAGCCCGAGACCAACCGCTCCTCCGAGTGCCTCGTAGTTCCAGTCAGCGTTTCGATCACCCATCCAGAACTCGGCCGTGCCAGGCTCGAAAAGTACGCCGTTGATACCAATGCCAAAGGGCATGTTCGGTGGACCGTGGCTAGTGCTCTGATGGAGTGGAGTTAGCGTATCGTTTGGAGTTGGTTGTAGCGGAATTTTAATTGTCCAGTTCTGAGCAGCAATGGCGTTAGGATTGCCTCTGTTTGGAAATTCTCCGACGGTGTGGTTAGGAATGTCATTTGACTCAATAATACGAAAGCCATCTTTCTCAGTTACTCGAACACGGTTTGTTGCAGGAGGTTTCTTGTTTGCTGGAACGAGTGCCAGGGTCTTCGCCTCAGAAACTCTATGTTTCCGCATGCGCGGAGGTCCTTGAGCAAAGAGAACTATTGAAAAAGTTGTCGCAATAAGAACGAAGGCGGCGGCGCGTAGCCAATGCCTCGGTATTGCTTGGTGTTCTTCGCTCATTGAATGCTCCCATTATTTTTCATCACGAACCTTTGGTCTGTCCATTTCCCATGACAACATATTTATACGTGGTCAATTCTCTTGGGCCGCATGGGCCACGTGCATGAAGTTTATCTGTTGAAATTCCAATTTCTGCACCAAGCCCAAGTTCACCACCATCATTGAATCGAGTGCTTGCGTTGACGAGTACTACTGCGGTATCAACCCGAGCAGCAAATCTCTCAATAGCAGATTCCTCGGAACTTACTATTGCGTCAGTGTGTCGAGAGCCGAATCGGTTGATGTGCTCAATGGCCTCATCAATTGAACGGACGACACCTATGGAAAGTTTCGGGCCAAGAAATTCTGTTGCAAAGTCTAAATCAGTGGCTGATTCTATTCCGGGAAGAATCTGGCAGGTAGCGTTATCACCGAGCATTTCAACGTTCCGTGATTGAAGTTGTGAGGCTATTCGAGGAAGGTACTCTTGTGCGATATCTCTGTGTACAAGAAGTGATTCTGCCGCATTGCACACCCCCATACGTTGGCACTTGGCATCAATCAAAATTCTTTCAGCCATATCGAGCTCAGCAGATTTGTCGATATACACATGGCAGTTTCCACTGAAATGTTTGAGGACAGGCATACGTGCTTCAGCACAGACCCGTCGTATGAGACTTTCACCACCACGGGGAATTGCAAGATCAATCAGGTTGTCGAACTGGAGGAAGGCACCAACAGCCTCGCGATCTGCGACGTCGACGAGTTGAACGCAATCAGTTGGAAGGCCATTTGCGGTGATTGCCTGACGAATACTTTCAATAATTCTTTTGCTTGAGTGAGCTGCTTCCTTTCCTCCTCGTAAAATGACAGCGTTTCCCGAGGCCAGTGCGACTGCAGCGGCATCCGCAGTGACGTTTGGCCGCGATTCGTAAACAAAAAATATGACTCCAAGGGGAACACGCACCTTACGAACCTCAAGCCCATTTGGTTGTGTTGATGTTTCAATCAGTTCACCGACTGGGTTTGGTAGATCGGCTACTGCTTCGACTCCAGAGGCAATAGTTTCAATTCGCTGGCTATCGAGACGGAGTCTGTCTGTGGCAGCTTCTGTGAGGCCAAAGTCGGGTGCTGCGGCGAGATCTCGAAGGTTGGCCTCTAAGATATCGGCCTCATCCTTCCGGATTGTATCCGCAGCAGACCGAAGGCATGCCGCTCGCTGCTGGCCCGAGATTGTTGCTAACTGTATCGCGGCCGCACGGCTCTTTTCAGCAGTATGCCGACAATGATCTTGAAGCTTATTATTTGAATCTGTTGAACTGACTGGCATGAGGCGACTCTTTATAAGGAAAAAGAAAATTTATGCGCAGATGCGGATATTTCTCCTGTAATGGTACGCTACCAAAAATACCAGGGTCTTGGTCAACACACTGGACCAAATCCCATTGTACGTTGAATTACACCGGCCTGGAGGAGTTTGTTTATGGTTGCTCATAGTCGTCGATCTTTTATTGCATCAGCTGCTGCAGGTGTCGCAGGAATTTCTGTCTCCCATGCAGCTACACCAGTACCCCCCAAATTCAGTCTCGGAATTCAAGCATTCTCATTGAGAAAGTATTCACTTGATGACGCTCTACGTCATACGAAAGAGTTAGGTTTTGATGCGATTGAATTCTATCCAAAAATGTTTCCAGTGACGGATAGCCAGTCACAAATCAAGAAAGTGCTGCAGAAGGTAGAAAATCAGGGTCTGAGAATTTCGGCCCATGGAGTTAATAAATTCACTGCAGACAGTGAAGCTAATCGAAAAGTTTTTTCCTTTGCGAAACAGGCTGGAATAAAAACTCTAACAGCAGATCCGTCAATAGATTCCTTTGATAATCTCGAGGAGCTCGTTCAGGAATTTGATATTCGTATCGCTATTCATAATCACGGACCAGGTCATCGCTATAGCAAAGTTCTTGACGTTTTACGAGCTATTGAAGACCGGGATCAACGCATTGGGGCGTGTGCCGATCTTGGGCACTATATTCGTTCAGCTGAAAGGCCTGTTGAAGTGATACGGCTTTTAAAAGGCAGGCTATACGGTATCCACCTCAAAGACTTTGCTGAAATGCAGAAAAAAACAGAGGGAGTTATCCTTGGACAAGGCCATCTTGACGTACCGGCTGTATTCGTTGCGCTTGAACAGGTTGGGTTTCCAGAAGATGGCGCGCTTTCTCTGGAATATGAGAAAAACCCAGAAAATCCGTTGAATGACATTCGACAGTGTGTTGCCATTGCTCGCAAAGCAATGGCTTCATAACTGCAACTTGGTTTTCCTGATCGATGTGTAGGACGTGAGAGCAAGTCGCACGGTTGCCACATCATGCACTCGCAAGATGTGGATGCCTTGGTCAGCCAGACTACAGGCTGTTACAGCCGTTGCGATATCGCGTTCGGCTAACGATGCTTCTCTGTGGAGCATTTGTTTCACTATTTTACCGAGAAACCCTTTGCGGGAATGCCCAATTAGAATTGGGCATCCAAGTTCAAGGAATTTCGACGCATGTTTCATGAGTTCGATATTATGATCGTGCGTTTTTCCAAAGCCGATACCAGGATCAAGACAGATGGATTCCGCGGCAATACCATCTGCAACGAGCGCATTCTTTCGATCTTCTAGAAAGGCATAAATTTCTTCTACAACGCTTTCGTACGCTGGGTTTAGCTGCATTGTTTTTGGAGTACCTTGCATATGCATGGCACAAATTCCAGCACCAGTCTCACTCGCTATTTGGACCATTGCGGGATCGCCCTGCAGACCTGTGACATCGTTAATTATTTCCGCGCCATTATCTATCGCGTTTTTTGCCACAGAAGCCTTGGACGTATCAATGGATATGGGGCAGTCTGTTTCATGGGAAAGAATCCGGACTACTTCTCCAACACGGCGCCATTCCTCTTGTGAATCGACCGGGTCAGAGAAAGGCCGTGTGCTCTCTCCACCGATATCAAGAATGTCAGCACCAGCTTCAATAAGGGACAACCCATGTGCTACAGCAGTTTCAGTCTGTGTCCACAGACCACCGTCTGAAAAGCTATCGGGCGTAGTATTTACGATTCCCATTACAAGGGGCAGTTCGTCGGATCTGGGGAGACGCAGACTCCGTGTACGGAGTTGCCATTCAACAAGATCATCAACAGGTGGCTTCATCACCACGGTTCTTCCATGAGCCCAACAATTTGTTGTGACATTTTCACAATGCCCTCTTGTTGGGTGCTGACTACGGATCGACCATATTCTGGGACGAGTGCAGCCGCTTGACCGACATCAACACTTGCCGCAGGCACTGGGATTGAACCCGAAGCGAGAACAGCCCCGCCGCGGTCAGCCCAGGTGACAAGAACTTGTAGATTCATCTCAACCATTCTCGATTGATCTGTTGGGCTCTCGACCATCATCCGCTTGGTGTCTGCAACAATCCGCCCGGTTAAAATGCTGTCAGCTCCAGCACTATCAACGACCTTGAACGGCGTCCTTTTTTCAATTTCCTTGCAGACGGCCTCAGTCAGACGCTCACCAATATCGAGAGCAGGAGTCATACGAAAACTGTCACATTGAAATAGTGGTACATAGATCGTGCGAACATTTGTTGCATAAAGAGTGCTGTTCCCAAACTGATATGCAGCACATCCCACGACTCCGGGTAGGAAGCAGGTAAGCCCATACAAAATTTTTCGGCGGTTGATTGATGGGACCATCGTGAGCCTCACCTCAGTGGCTGGCTTTCACCAGTGCTGTCCTGACTGGCAATAACAGTGTCGGCTTCAGCCATGGCGTCAAGTTCGGCCTCTTTCAGAGAATCAGGATTCAAAAAAGCCGTAAGAGTCGGCCAGGGATTGTCGTTGAAATCATCAAGTCCTGCGATTCCTTCGAGCTGCTTTCGTGCGCGTTGAGCCAACATGGTCTTAGGGTAGTCTTGAGCAATGAGTGCGTAATAGATTCGAGCAGAAGAATAATGTTTTCCTTTTGCATAAAACTCAGCCCTCTTCCAGTGCCGAAGGGCCTGCTGAGCTGCAATTTCAGCACGTGTCCGAATAACTCGTTCCTCTTCTTCGGTTCCCAATTGATCTGGGAATTGGACAAGAATCTGATCTGCCAAAATCTCTGCCTCATCGAGCATGCCTCCCTCGTACGCAGGGCCCTGATACGCCCGAAGTTTTGCTTGTAGTGCAAACAGATGGGCCGGCATCAGAAACTCGCTGTCTGGGTACTCTGTCCGCAGAACTGAATAAAAGTAATCGGCATCAAGCCATTCTTTCTCAAGGAAATGGGCATTTGCTTGTGCCATCAGGCTATCGTCAGCAAGTGATCCACGGGGATCATTCAGTTGAACATGTTCATATGCTTTGAGAGCTCGTCCTCGTGTATCGAATAGAGGACGACTTCGATTAATCAGATTCGGTATCAAGAGTGGAACGTGCTGCTTTTCATCAAGTGCCAGCCAGTACTGCGCGATAACAAACTGTCGTTTTGCTATACGATCAAGGTACCGAGTGTTTGGATACTTTTTTACGAGAGAATCATATTGATCCTCAGCTTTTGGATATTGGTCAGTAAAAAAAAGACATTCACCAACCTGCCACATTGCATCTTCTTCAATAGCGGAATCCGGCCATCGGTCGATAACACGATAGTACTTTTTCAGAGCAGCTTTGTATTCTTTTTGAACAAACAGGTCATCACCTTCGGCGAGAGCATCTTTTGCTACCGACTCATTCGGACCACGACCAACCAGCTTCTTAAAACGTCGGTTTATCGTGTCACCCTTCAATGCATTCCAACCAAAATCATCATCGCTCGGTGTGAATTCTGATGAGATGACCGAAGAAGATTCATCATCAATAACTGAGTCATCTGGTCCTGCGCTTGAATCACTCCATGGCCATGTCGGCTTAGTGAGTGTGGCGCATCCACCCGCAAGGAGTGTAATAAAGAACCCAATGACCAATGGAAAAGCCCTTGGACAGGTCCTCTGGTTAGTTGAACGGTTCATCGGTGTTTCTCGCGTGACGAGGGAAATGTTTTTGCAAGCCAATGACTGGTTTTCAGGCGATATCCGAGAATATTGGCAAATAATGTATTCATGATGGCTCGAATCTCTCCAAACGGAGGTTCTGACTGTGAGTTGTTTGCACTTTGGTCGAAGGAGTCGGCAAGCTGCCGCAAAGAAACAATTGCTTCACTCGAGATTGAGACAACAGATCTTTTCCCTCGTCGGCATTGTGGGCAGAGCCCTCCCCCTCCAAGCATGCTGAACGATATTCGTCGGCCTTCCAATGGCCGCTGACATTCGGCACAGCAATGGAGCGATGGGAGTTGTCCAAGTTGATGGAGGATGCCCAGTTCTGTGTGAATAATAAGGGCCGAAACAGTTCTGGAGTTAAGCGCAGACCCCTGTTCGTTTCTCTGTCCAGGTCTTGGTGCAGAGAGGAATCGGATCGCACGTGTGGCGAGATCAAAGAGTTCAGGTTGTGGGTCTGCATCAACGGTAACTGAATCCAGAAGTTCGGCGATGTAGAGTCCGGCGGCAAATGATGATTCATAACGACCGATTCGAAATCGATGTTCGAGGAATGCCTCTGTGAAAAGATCAAGATTGCCAGACGAACGCTGAAGGACGAGTACCTGACAGATGGAAAGGAGGTCAAGGGCGGCGTCAAATTTACTCTTTGGTCGCCACGCTCCCTTTGCCAGTCCCCGTACTTTACCGACTTCACGAGTCAGGCAGGTGATGATCGCACTTGTTTCGCCAAATGGTCGGGCCCGCAGGACTAGAGCCTGAGCCTTTTCGGCACTCATGGCGAATCAGGTGTTTGGGGTAATCTTGAAACACGGAGTCGATCAATTCGACGCCTTGAACTCTCTAGTACCTCAAGCGATACGCCATCAGAAACTATGGTTTCTCCTTCAGACGGTATCCGTCCAAAAACATGAAAGGCGAAGCCTCCAACCGTATCGTAATCAGCTTCTTCGGGCAAGGAGAAATGCATTCGCTGATTCAAGTCATCAATAGGAACATTGGCCACTGTTTCACACGTATCCTTTGACTGCACAAGAATGCCATCAGCCAGTGTTTCATCATGCTCATCTGTGATCTCTCCAACGATTTCTTCAAGAGCATCTTCTATTGTCACAATACCGCAGACACCACCAAATTCATCCGTAACAATGGCCATATGTGATTTGCCACGCTGTAGGTCGCGGAGCAAAGACTGCACACTCATAGTCTCAGGGATAAAGTAGGGAGGCCTAAGAAGTTCACGAAGATTTGGTTCGGTTCCTCCAGTCTCATTCGCAGAATCTTGGTGCTGAGCCAGTTCAGCCAAAATTTCACGTAAGTGGAGTACCCCAACGATGTCATCCGGAGAAGATTTCCAGACTGGGAGCCTTGAATGCCCGCTTTCTACTGCAGCTTCAACAGAATCTTTCCACGATGAGTTTAAAGTTATGCCGATAACCTGAGTCCGAGGAGTCATGATCTCCGAGACCTGAGCGTCTTCAAGTTCCATGACTCCCTCGATCATTTCGCGTGCTTCTTCGTCAAGATGCCCTTCACGATGAGCCTCATCCATGGCGAGTCGAATTTCGTCTTGTGACTCATCAGCGGTAGCATGATTCTTGCTCCTGTAGAGCACCCACTGAATGGCCTCGATACATCTGGTGATACCTTTGGAAACAGGTGCAATAAGCCGGATGAGTGGCCGCCACAACCACCATGTTGTCACAACAATCCAAACCCCAGCAAACCGCGTGAGTGTCATAGGTACAATGACGAGCATAATCCAGCAAAGACCAGCCCAGAGTCCAGCAGAAAGAGTGGTCGTGAGTATTTTTGATATCGAAAAAGTTGATGCAACTCCTGCAAGCACCACAACAGTGGCAGCAAAAAATGCTATTCCTTCACTTGCTCGTACAAGTTCATCGTAAACATCAGGAAGCCCTTTCTGGCGGCAGATATCTTGAAGTTGATGCCGCTTCGCTCCACGGATGGCACGGGACTGCAGGGCAGCGAGGCTTGCGATAACTAATAGGAGGATTGCAGTTTGCATGAGCGTATTTAAGGACAATAAGAAAGGTTAGCGTCGGTGGCAAGTGGTTTTGGAACGTCTTCTTGGTGGAGATGGAAGCCCAATCACTTTCATCATCGCACGCTCCTTCCGACGCATAGAGATCCGTTCTGAGGGTGCCTGGTCGTCATAGCCGACGAGATGAAGCAAGCCATGGATAAGGTAGTAGGTTAATTCGTGCTCTGGACTCCAGGAGTAGACACGAGCCTCTCGCAAAGCTGTCTCAGCACTTGCAATAATTTCACCATGAATTCCATGTCTTTTTCCGTGCTGGGAGGGTTGGGGATGTTTAGAACTTGAAAGATCAAAGGAAAGAACATCTGTTGGACCGGAAATTCCTAGCCATGTTTCATGGAGAACGGCAATTGCTTTGTCATCTACGATTGCAAGGCTTATATCAGAATCAGTCATTCCAAGTGCATCCATGGCAACTAGGAGAAGACGTTTAAGTGTCTTCGAACAAACTGCCGTCATCCGTTGGCGATTGCATAGAACAACTTTGTTGCTGCCAGAAATGGCTTGTGGGCCAAGTAGGCGCGGGGCGGAGCAGCGGTGTGAGGCGGCCACTAGGCTGTCCTCTGGTCCGGATACTTCACTCGACCGTGATAAACAGCTGTGAGACTTTTTACGAGGCTTTGCTCGATTAGTCGTAATTCTTCAAGAGTTAAACCACAGTCCTCAAATTGGCCATCAAGAAGCCGTTTCATGGCAAGGTCGTGTACGAGGCTAGAAATTCTTGCTGGGGTCGGTTCTGTGAGTGAACGACTGGCACTCTCAACGGCATCAGAAAGCATCAAGACGGCAGACTCCCGCGTCCCTGGACGAGGTCCTGGATAACGGAAGGTCTGCTCATCAACACCGCCCCCATTCGGGTCAGTTTGTGATTTTTCAGCGGCACGTCGATAGAAGTACTCAACGAGCGTTGTGCCATGATGCTCCAGGAGAAGGTCAATAATAGGCTGAGGAAGATTGTACTGCCGTGCTAACTCGGCTCCCTCTTTGACGTGTGCAATGATAATGAGGCTACTCATTGCAGGTACAAGCGTCTCGTGTCTGTTCTCCTGTCTGTTTTGATTTTCAACATAATAAGCAGGCTTGAGCATCTTTCCGACATCATGAAAATATGCCCCCACTCGAACCAGGAGACCGCGTGCCCCGATTGCATCAGCCGCAGCCTCTCCGATGCTGGCGACATTAATCGAATGGTTGTACGTGCCTGGAGCTCTTCGAACAAGTTCTTGAAGAAGTGGATGTGCAACATCGCCGATCTCAAGCAGACTTAGATCAGTAAGTACACCGAATGTCTTCTCTACAAAAGGTAGTAAGCCCGTCATTAGAAAGCCCGCCAAAAGCGTCCATACACCAGTCCGAGCTGCTTCGAAAAGGAGGTAGAAGTCAAGCGGATGCTCTTCAAGGAGGTTGGCACCGATCTGGGTCGTCATGGCAACGGCGCCGGCCCATAAGCCGACGTAGATTAACTTGCTACGACTCCTGATTCGACCCATCCAGAAAATAGTCGCTGCAGCTGCTGCAGTGAGCGTGATGTAATCAGCAAGGCCCTGACCTAATCCTACAACAAGAACAAGAGCTACCTCAGCAACAAGAAGGAGTGCAAGATCTTCGTCATAAGCAATTGCGACCGTCATTGCAAAAACGAGTAGGGGTAAGATTTCGGCGTGCCATGAATCACCAGAGGCAAACACACAAGCAGCCATTGTCGCTACAACTAGAACAAGCAGGGTCGCTATATGACCAAGATCAACCATGACATCACGGTGATGAAGGTGGAGGTAAAATCCGGCAAGTGTGAACATCGCCACGAATAAACCAAACAGTGAAGCTGCTCGGCCAAAACTTTCACCAACTGGTTGCTGCCTCAAAGATTCTTCATGTTCGAGTTTTAAAAGCGTAAGCTGCTCATTTGTAATCTCGACGCCAGCAGGAGAGAGCAGGTCACCTGCCGAATAACGAATGAATTGTTCAGGCGTTTCTTCAACTGCTTCATTCTTGGCTTTTGCCGTCGCTTCGTTGTCAACTTCGAGTGATCCTGTTAGCCGTGGATCAATCCACATGAAAACGCGATCTGTTAAAGGGCCAGGCCCCAATTCATCAGTCAACCTAGCCTTAAAGCGAATCTTGGCCTCCCCAAGGAGTACTTCAGCAACCTGCACACGTATCATCTCGGTTACGTTGCCAAGTGGGTGGACATCAATTTCCGTTTGGCTTCCCTCGTCGATATCGTGCTGAATCTTTTCGAGAACACCTTGTGATTCCAGCGGTGCGAACGCACGATCAATGGCTTTGTTGAACTCCAGTAGTTTTTCCTTGGTTCCGACCGGATTTCGGAAAGCTGTGAATGCCTGTTCTGCCTGCAGTTTTTCTCGTGAGAATTCTGTGACCGATGGGTTCGCCTGCACAGCTTGATCCTCTGCAGCTATTTCTAAATCTGCATTTGGCTGTGCTTGTGCTCGTATCACATCATCGGCTAATCCGATATCTCCGTTCGATGGAGCACCCTCTTTGCTGCTACTCGCTTTCTCTACCACCTTTGTTTTTGATGAGCCCAACATGTTCGTTTTTAAAGAAGGGAGTGTGTTCTTGTCCCGTGATTCTCCTTGTGTTGAGAAATCGGGTGGCTCAGGAGCAATTGGAAGTTCGGTGGGTTTCACAACAGTTCCTGGAGCCGGTATCGGAAGTCGTTCAAGAACAGCTGCTGTTTCTGGAGCAAACTCAAGCCATGCGGCACGTGAAACACCGGCCAAAGTTTCTGCTGCTGCAATTTCGGCAACCCGATTTTTGAGTCCGTCACGAATACGAACTAACGGCGATCGGTCCTGGATGTAAACGACTCGGACCTGTGATGTTGCCCGTTGCTGTGCCGCACGAGTTCGTGCTAGATCAGGCTTCTCAAATGCAACTCTGGCAACAACACCTCGAGGAGCAACTGAACCAAGTCTAAATGCGAAGGGTTGTGACCATCCTCGAAGAAGAACAAGAAGAAACAAAGCTGCCAGAAGGCAAAGGCCGAGGCGCACGAGGACTTCTGACCGCGAAATAGTTTCGAGGAGTCTGCCCCAGAAACTTTGCGGACCTTCCATTGAGGAGGCTCGACGAATGCGGCGGCGAAATGACGACGGGGCGATACTCATCGTAAAATTCTGTTAGTTTCTCGTTTTTAGGAAGAGAATTGAAGTGTGTAATTATTCCTCGTAAGCATCGACAATGCGCTGAACAAGAGGATGCCGGACGATATCACTGCCTCCAAGGCTAATTTTGCTGCAGCCTGCAACCTTGCCAAGCCGTTCCATTGCATCAATAAGACCACTTTTCCGGTTTGGAGGAAGATCGATTTGCGTGGTATCCCCCGAAATCACCATTTTCGAGCCAACTCCCAAGCGAGTCAAAAACATTTTCATCTGTGCTGCGGTCGTGTTCTGTGCTTCGTCCAGAATGATAAAGGCGTCGTTAAGTGTTCTACCCCGCATATAGGCGAGAGGAATCATTTCGATGACATCTTGCTCAGTCAGCTTTTTCAGTAAGTCAAAGTCCATCATCTCGCGAAGTGCATCAAGTAGTGGTCGTAGGTAAGGATTTATTTTTGCCTGAAGGTCACCCGGTAAAAAGCCGAGACTTTCCCCAGCCTCAACAGCTGGACGCACGAGTACAATTTTTGTGACCTGTTCTTGCCGTAGAGCAGAAACGGCCATGGCGACAGCAAGAAAAGTTTTTCCGCAACCTGCCGGTCCCTCACAAAATACGATATCAGACTGTCGAATAGCACGTACATAATCAGCCTGACCCGATGAACGAGGAACAATATGTCCTCCAGGTCGATGCACTTCAATCGATTCCTGATGCATAAGTTGTTCAGAGATGTTGCTTCCGTTGAGTAACCGGTCAACAATTTGTCCTGTGATAGTGCCGTGATTCTGGAGTGACTGATCTAGCGACTCAAAAATTTCTGTGGCCCTATGAACAGCAGCATCCTCACCCTCGATATGAATCTCTCCATCACGGGCTGAAATTCCAACGTCGAGAGCGGTACGTATTTTTCGGAGGTGCTGATCACGAGGTCCGAAAAGTTCTAAAAGCCGCTTTGAGTCGACTACTGCAATCGTTGAGCGAGACATCAA
>Ga0315315_10000547_pt1 | contig 32101 bp, 33 predicted proteins | sample M140m3416metaG_FD_203699 | JGI IMG/M metagenome (GOLD analysis project Ga0315315, IMG submission 203699) | Ammonia-oxidizing marine archaeal communities from Monterey Bay, California, United States - M1 40m 3416 | ecosystem: Environmental > Aquatic > Marine > Intertidal zone | place: USA... | reverse complement strand
ACAAAGACCAGACACCGACCATCACGGACGGCATCGATCACCTCAACCGGGAGGTTCACGCACCTGCCGCCGCGATCGCCGCCGCTAAGGCCGCCTGATCACGACAGACTGCCCCGACCTGACCGACAGTGAGCGACGCAACGCGGCTGCCGAGATCTCCGGCCTTGGCTGGATGCCAGCCACGAGAGATACCGTACAGATAGCCCGCAGCGTATGCATCACCGGCGCCGGTGGTATCGAGCGCGATCGTCGGATGAACACCGATACGATGCAGCTTACCGCCATGACAGACAATGGATCCTGAAGCGCCAGTCTTTACAACCACGTGCTCGACATCCTCAGCAAGCTTCTTGGCCGCCTCTTCCGGTCCACACCCAAGGAGCGCCTTTGCCTCATCTGCGTTGAGAAAGACAACGTTTGCAAACTCTTCGAGGATGTGCAGGATGGGCTCTCGACACGCATCAACCACGAAGGGGTCTGCCAGATCGATGCTGATCTGAATCTCTTCTTGGTTGGCGATGGCGATGGCCTCCATGCAGCGACTTGCCATGGGCTCACCGAGCAGAAGGTAGCCAGTCACATGCAGAATACCTGCAGCTCGAATTTGCTCATCGAAGGCATCAAGGCCTGGCATGGTGACCGACGCACCCAGATCCGTGAGCATGGTCCGCTCAGCATCCGTAGAGATGATGCTGAGGCACTTGCCCGTGGCGTGGTCTGCGGTGGTCTGGAGTGCATGCTGTCCACACGCTGAGGCCAGAGATTCCGTATATGCCTGACCAAGCGCATCATCACCGACACGACCCGCATAGCTGACGTTTGCGCCCATCAGCCCCATCGAGGCGATGGTGTTCGCACAGCTTCCACCCGACGCCATCTCAATACCGAGATGCTTCAACTCCTCGTGGACTTCTTGCCAGCGAACATCGTCCACGGGCGTCATCTGCCCACGGGTAAAACCAAAGCGCGTAATCACCGAATCATCAGGCACACGCACCAGAGCATCCATGATCGCATTCCCCAAACCGACGGCTTCAAACTGAGACACGCTCCCTCCCTTGTAACGATACGCGTCGTAGCCGGATGTGCGCCCCTGTGCCATGGGGACCCCATTGGCTATGGTGGTGGGATGAAGAGTTCTCACATCAGACTGGCCGCTGCGGTGTTTATGAGCGCCATCGGTGTGTGGTGGTTCGCCTACGACGTGATGTGGTCAGATGTCTGGCTTGTCACACAGAACGCACAGCTGTCCTGGATTGCGCTCGCCGCAGCGGCACTGCTCGGTGAGTTCTTCCTTCGCGCTCATCGATGGCGGGTACTGCTTCGCCCTTTAGGCCACGAGGTCCGACTGCTCGATCTCTGGTCGGCATCAGTCATCGGGGCGGCAGTCAACACACTTGTCCCCCTTCGCGCAGGTGAGATCGCAAAGCCGATGGTGGCCGCGAGACGTACAGGCCACCGACTGAGCACGCTCTTTGCCACCAATGTGATGGAGCGTGTGTTTGATCTGATGGGGATGGTCTCGGTTCTCGTCATCATGGTGTTCTTGCTGCCTGGCGCCCCTGGCGACGATGCCCTTGTGGTCAACCTGCATCGCTACGGCAGCCTGATTGGCTTTGGGTCCGTCGCAGCTCTGGCAGTCTTCTTCACACTGGCCACACGAAAAACCGCGGCCAGACACCTCTTCGAGCGGATCCTCAGCCTCGCACCCCCACCCATGCGGTCCCCATTCCTGAGTCTCTTTGATGGCTTCGTGTCAGGGCTTGGCTCGACACGCGACCGGTCAGCCCTACTCCAGGCAGGGGTCCTGAGTGTGGCCATGTGGCTGAATGGTGCCATGGCCATCTGGTTCCTATTTCAGGCCTTTGGCTTCAACCTCCCTTTTGCAGCAGCATGCTTCACCGGTGTAGCGATTGCACTGACGGTGGCCCTTCCGCAGGCTCCAGGGTTCATTGGTGTGTTTCACGTAGCCATCGAGAAAACCATGGTGCTCTGGGGCGTACCGGACAACGAATCAAAGAGCTTCGCACTCATCTTCTGGGTCGTCAGCTTTGTTCCAGTGACGGTCGTAGGCATGATTGCGATGTGGCGAGAGGGGCTGTCCTTCTCCGAGTTCAGAGGAACCGAAGAGTAGTACCCACGACTCAGTCTGAAGTGGCTGCGACACCGCCCCAAAGACCGATACAGTTGCCTTCAGGGTCTTGGAACATCGCAAAGGAGCCCACACCGTTCACGTCTGTTGGCGGAACGATGATGTCTGCGCCGAGCGCCTCAGCCTTCTCGACGGTTCCCAGCAGATCATCAACGGAGATGTAGACCGCGAGATAGGGTCGCTGATTCTCATCGATCTGGTGGAGCCCACCATCAATTCCAATGCCCGCCTCTGTCCGAATCGCACCAATCGGGGCCGGCTCATCAACGACCCAGCCAAAGACCTCCTGGTAGAAGCCTCGAAGGGCAGCGGCATTTCTGCCACCAATCTGAAAATGGACAACGGGATTGCTCATGACCCTCTGGGGTTAATCGAGTGGCGTCAAGACAGCCATCACAGAGACCTCAACCCCGAACCACAAAGTTTTCAATAGCTTAAGTTGACGATATTATTAGCTTTTATATAGTTATTGACATGTCAATCCATAGGCTAAGGCTAAGGTTTAGCAATTAATGATCCGAAGCTAAGGGTATGGAACGCATTGCCCTCACTGCTCGCTTGCTTCTCCCCCTGGCCCTGGTCTGGACCATGGTCGACCTCACTCAAGACCTGGGTGCTCGACTGGCGGTGATCACGGCTCCGACCGCTGAGAGCCAGCCTCGACCGATCATTCAGATGCGCCGGTCCATGATGGAGCGCCTCTCCTCTGCACGCGTCCGCGGCGCCTCAGATCCACTGACCGGAGAGCGCCAACTGATCGATGTCTTCTCTGCAGCGCGTGACCCCCAGATCAGAGATCGTGCAGCATTTTTTCTTCTTGAGCTGGCTGTGAACGACTGGCCGAGCGGCTACCGGAGGGACTTTCTGACTGAGATTGTTCCAGGTGCACTCGAGAGCGCCCGCACACACCAGCTGCCCGTGAGCGTCATCCTGGCTCAGGCCATCCTCGAGAGCGGCTGGGGCCGATCTCAGCTGGCAGAGAAGCATCACAATCTGTTTGGCGTGAAGGCCGGCAGCCTCCAAGCCAGCACAACACTTCCTACCCTTGAGGCGAGCAACACTGGCGTGCGCATCCAGTACGCTGCATTCCGGACATTCGACTCTCCTCTCGAGAGCATTGCCCAGCACGGCAACCTCATCGCCACGGATCACCGCTACGCATCTGCAAGAGACCACACGGGGAACTGGCGCCAGTTCGTGGCGGAACTCGCCCCGGTATACGCTTCAGACCCCGCCTACGCTGGGCACCTGACGCAGATCATCACTCAATATGACCTCGATCGCTGGGACGGCCTCGTCCAAGGTCGGGCCGCAGGTGAGCACGCCTAAGGGGCTTCAGGCTCCGTTCTCTCCAAGAAAACCGGACCGTTGATGGCATGGATAAAGTCTATGACGATATCGCCTTCTGCCCTGCGCACTCGCTTGAGTTGATGACGTGCAATGGTCATGTCGCCCCAGTAGCCGCTGGCCTCATCAAGATCGTCCCACCGGTTGGGCGCTGACGGAAGCCGATCGAGCTGCTCAGCAGGAATCACTAGCTTGCCATCACCATCTTCAGCTTGGGCAAGCAGCCGTGTAATCAGGGTGGTTCCATTGGGATCTGAGATGTCCATATCGTAGACAGCAATCTCGACCGCGACGATGGAGGGCGTCTTACTTGCGGGGGCGGGAACCCAGCTGACCTCGAGATCAGCCTCTAAATCAATCGGTGTGTAGCCAATGGTCAGGTCCGGCCAGGTATCCCAGAGATCCATAGGCTCGCCGCCGAGCACGTAGCCGGCATGAGACTCCACACCCCGCTCATCCGTAGTTGAGACAGTGTACTCCCCTGGCCCGATATCTCCTGGCCCCACAAAGCCTGGCGGCAGAAACCACCCAGAGACCTCATCGTAGCCAAGCTGTACGCCACCAACATCACTCGTAATTACAGAGCCCTCGGCCTGAATCTTCGCGTGAGAGACTTGAGCCTCCTCGGTGTATACCCAGTCCCCATAGTCCTCATCGAAGGCAAAGCCGAGCGTCATATTCGTCGCACCGGTGGCGTCCCCATCGACAATGAGCTCAGTCTCGCCGACTTCACTCACCGTGAGCTGGTCCATCCAGCACTGCTCATCGTCCATCAGCGTCGCCAGCGGGCCTCGCCACTCCGTGATGGACTCGGACCAAGAGTAGGTCTCTTCGATGAGCGCACGGCGGTCAAGCAGCATGGCATGGTCATTCTCAAAATTTCGTGCAGTGGTCACACTCACGCGCTCTCGGGCGCCGTGTGCACTGAAGACAAGCGGGACGGGTGGAGGGCTGCGGTCACCGGGGCCGACGACCCTCACCTGCCCGATGGGCGGCAGCTCGGAGAGCGGTAAAATCGCCTGCGTCTCCGCTGCAAATCCAGGCTGTGGGCCGTACCCCATCCACGCCTCGGCGGCGGCATAGCCAAGCTCGGCACCGCACCAGCCAAATGGGTACTCCTCGCCGTCCTCATAGACTCCCCAAGCCTCAATCGGACAATCCAAGCGCAAGAGACTGACACTCACTGTCTCGTCCGCCACAAAGTCAGACACTGGAGTGGTGACTTTTAGCGCCCGCTCAGAGGTGGTCGCACCCCTGCCAGTCACCACAGAGACCGCCACATCTTCAGGGCCTGCAGGAAGCGCAGGCAGGCGAATCAAGAGCGCCCTGTCATCAATGCTTACAATTTCAGCATTGCGTCCACCGACTATGACTGTGGTGGCATTGGAGAGCTGTCTCCCCTCAATCGTGACCGTCTGTCCACCAGCGCGACCATCTACCGTCGCCGGATCGAGACCAGCAATAATGGGATAGGCCGATCGATCTGGCCAGTAATCCTGGTAGGGCGCAACCGAGCATGCGAGGAGCCAGAGAATCATGGCAGCTCCAGTCGCGTAACGAGCAAGTCTGACGCCCGGACACGCACAGGGCTTATGCCTACCTTCTTACCATTCCAGGTGAGCACATCCGGTACAAACAAGGTGTTCTCATTGATACGACCAACCGCCAGGGTTGCCCCGGCGATGTCATCCCAGTCGACCCCAGCCCACACGCCAGCAAACTCCTCAGGATTGATCACAAACTCGCCATCATCAGTGGCGGTGCACGCCACCTCTGCCAGCACATTCCAGCCAGCACCATCATCACCGCTGCAGCTACCATAAGCGCAGCTAAAGCCAGCCTCGCAGTCAGCATCACAGCCACATGAGCCCTCGATTCCCGACCCAAGAAGTCTGACAACAAGCGTGACATCTCCCGATGATCGGGAAGGTGTCCAGCTCACAGTCATGGGCTCTGTGAACGGCCCAGTAAAGCGAACATCATCGTCCTCACCGGTCCACTCGCCATCACGTGAGTAGCCGTGCCTCGGCGGCCGTATGGGCGTCCCATTGACCGCCACATCGTCTATGGTGACGGGGAGATGCACGAGGCCATCTGTCAGCGGATAAGGAATGACCCCGATGGTGGACTCTGCTGGGGCAATCGTCCCAGGAAAGGTCACCGACCAGCTCGCACCAGGTGTCCACGTGTCTGGGAGATCTGGATGACCTTGAATGTCAGGCAACAGCTGGTTTCCGTAGCCCACATACCAGCTCTCACCTGAGGGACGTGGATGCGCCGGCGGATCGCGCTCGAGCGAGAGTTGAGTCTGACCTGGCGTAGAGAGTCGTACCCGGTCACCCACATCCACGTACTCAACAGGGCCAGCGCTGGTCTTGGGTGCGCCGCGGACCACACAGGTGTCGTTGGTAAAGGGACCTGGACTCAAGAAGGCTGAGACCCGGTCGTAGGCTGAAGAGGCCGGATAGCCAAAGGCAGCGGACCCAACCACGAAGCTGGTTCCATCCGCACGGGGTGCGTCACCATAGAGACCAGTCAAGCCAAGCCCCAGGTTGCTTCCCCACAGGCGAAACCTCGCGACCTCGATGCGTCCACCCATCTCAGTAGGCGCCGCTTCAATATCCGAGAGCTGTGTTCCCGCACCATGCAGACCCACCTCATAGTCACTGGTCGGTCGTTCACAGGCGGTGAGCATCATCAAAATCCAGATCATCTCACCACCCCGTCCCGATTCCGATGTACAGCCGCAGCGTGGGCTCTTCGACCTCACCTGAGAGCTCTGTCGCAGCATCCCTGGCCACAGAGGACTGGATGAGGTCCGCGTTGACATCGCCGTAGCCACCGACTCGCTGGAAGCCGTAGGCCACACGAACAAAAGAGTCCCAGTCGAAGTCATTCCAGATGAAGCTCCGCACGCGAAGCTCGGCCCCCACATCCGTCAGGAGATAGTGCTGCTCTCCTGGGGTGCTGTTCTTGGACGCATAGTCCTTGAACGGAACCTCTCGGCGTATCTGACCCTGACCACGATTGGGAACGACGCTGTAGCCCTCGACATGGCTAGGCCCCTCAACCCTGTACGACCACAGATTGCCCATGGTGCCAAACACCTGAAGATACATAGACTCTGTGTAGATGGGTCCGGCACGCAAGTTCATATTGGTTGTCAGCGGAAACCGATACGCAGCGTTCGCAATGAGCATGGTCTCGCCGGTCAGGCTGTAGCCCTCATATCCAGAGAACTGGACGTTGTTACCGATTGTGCCATTGCCCCAGTGGTACGGATGCCTCCCGCCTGCCATGAACTCATCCCAGCCCATGACGTTGCGGTCAATCCACCCCGCCTCGAAGTCCAGCTGCAGGGTTCCCCGCTCCCACAAGCCCCAGAGCGTCAGCGGAATGTACTCCGTGTAAGAGCCCGTGATCTGGTTGTAGGAGTAGGCATCCATCCGCTCACCATCGTCATAGACGGCACCCGCAATTTCAGGGTCCGCGAGAGTCGTAAAGCGGTGGTTGAAGTCAAAGTAGACGCGACGTCCCCCACGCGGATTGATCCACTGATCACCGCTGTAGTCTGACCATGGAGACCACTCGAAGAACAGTCCAACTCCAGCATGGTAGGTGAACGGAACCCAGGTCGACCCATCTCCGTTGTCTCGGAAGGCATAGCGAGACCCATCAAGCCCAACGCCAAGCCAGAGCGCATCAGAGGCAACATAGCTCGCATACAGCCAGACATCGTCGCTGGCCTGCTCGAACTTCACATCGACGACGGTCATCTCGGGTGTGGCTGCGAGACCATCCCTGTCCTGACCATAGCCGTAGTGACCCTTGTAGGTGTAGCGCATGTAGCCGAGATTCAAGGCGGGCCAGAACTGATTGTTCCAGTAAGAAAGCGAGACGAGATTGTCCTTGCCGAGCGTCACCTCACCCTCGAGGTAGTGCTTCTCAGCGAAGTCACCCAAGAAGAAGCCAGCGCCTGCCTCGACACTCTTGTCAGTGCTGCGCATCACCGGCCACCCGCTCAGCGGCATGGACGCCGTGGCCGGGCTGTACTTACGACTGTTGGCGACTGCATCAACGCCAGGCGGACGGGTGTCGAGGTACTCCTTAGTCTTCGTACACGTCGTGTTGCGACAGATGCCTGGATAGTCCACCGCTGTGCTCAGCAGTGCACTCGCCTCGACAGCGTGGATACGAAAGCCATGTCCAGTGAAGCCCGTGTACAACAGGTGGCCACCGGGTGCCGGATCGGGCCCGTAGGCTCCGCCCTTGAGGTTGGTCTTCTTGCGTACATCACCCGAGGCAGGATCGAGCGTGTACACATTGTAGACTCCGTCTAGGTCAGAGGTGAACCACGCCAAGCCATTCGGTCCAACGATCGGATCGGTCTCCGTAAACTCAGTCTGAGTGAGCCTGTAGAGCTTCTGATCAGACATCTGGAAGAACCACAGGTCCTGCTGGTGGGCGTGAAACAGTGAGATCAGAACCCCAGAGCCATCCGGCACCCACGAGATCCCCTGAACCTGGCTGCCATCGTCAAAGGTTGTCAGCTGCTTGCTGTCCGTCCCGTCTGGAGCAATGGACCACAGATTGTGTGTCCCGTCTCCGTACCGAGAGAAGACAATGGTCTCGCCATCGGGTGACCAGGCTGCCTCGACGGCACGCAAGGTGTTGGGCACCGGCGTCCAGTCAATCTCGAGCTTCTTGGTGCCTGATTTGATGTCCCCACGGACCAATTGCGACCAGTTGTAGCCGTCTGTGTTGACCCGGAGTCCATTGTCCATCGCAAAGCGCGCCAGCCCTGTGCCGCGCTGAAAATCTTCAGGCCCGACAGCAAGAAGAGAGCGACTATCGGGTGACCATGTCACCCGGCTGTAGCTGGCCCACCCCTCTCTCGCGGTCTTCTTTTCCCATATTTTATGGGTCTTCTCATCGCTCTCGCCCACGTATGAGCCACCGATAGCACCCCACTCTTTTGGGGTGATGTGCCGGACATTCAGCCCCTGATCAAACCAGGCCAGAAACTGCCCATCAGGAGAGTAAGCACTCAGCTCTTGGTAGGCAGAGTCCCCGTCCATCGCTTCGTCGCGTTCCTTCTTTGAGAGCGCTAGCCAGTCCTCATTGGGGCGTTCCCACGGAGGCTGAACAAGCGCCAGCTCTGAACCCGCAACCACACCCTCGCTCTCGATCCGCTTCAGCTGACTGCCGTAGTGCGTCTCTAAGTGGACTCGCCAGGCGGCATAGAGCGCATCAAGCGTCTGCCCGGTCGCCTTCTCGACAACAGTCTCCCAAGCACCGTGCCAGCGCTCAGAACTAACCTCAGCCATCTTGGCCATCGCATCAGGGGAGACTGCGGTGCTCAGCCAGCGCCCGAAAGCATAGCCATGGTTGTAGCCACGCTCGCCAGAGAACCCGCCCTTGTCAACCCGAGTGGTCCACTCATCGAGACTCAGCACCCGGTCCTCGGCCACAGTCATTCGAAGAAAGGCCTCTCTAGAGGTCCCCCAGACATTGGTCCCAGCTTGCTCTGACCAGTACTCTGCGCCCCCCTCAGCCCACCAAAATGGAGCGTGAGCAGTCATCGTGAGGTCGAAACCCACGTCGGCATTGATGGATGGCTTTGACTTCAAGCCCCAGCGCTTCATCCACTCTTCATCTTCAGCGAGACCACCGACCTGAAATCCGGTCGAGCCCTCTGACCAAGGCAGGTACGCCTTGAGGCTCACAATGTGAGCAAATTCGTGAACGAAGACATCCTCGAGAAATTCCGCTCGACCACGCTGACGATAGACCGGACCCCAACGCGCAGCGAATCCAGTCCAGTCATACTCTGCGATTGCAAACCCATTGCCCTCCCAGCCATTGTCCTGGTCGTAGACGACCACGTGAGTCTTCTCCTTGAGGAAGTGGTTGAACTGCCCGCAGATTTTTGGGTAGGCCTCCTCCGCAATGTGCGCGAGCTGGCCGGCTGTGAATTCCGTGGTGAACCAGTGCGGATCACTGCGGTCGCGCTTGGACTGAGGCCAGTGAATGTAGAAGTGGTCCGTCTCGAGCGTGTTCCAGGCTACGTCCGGATGGTTGTAGTCATAGCCTCCACCAGCGGAGGCCACGCCCAACAGGGTGAGGATGGCGAGCAGCGCTACCATCGGCACACCACTCGACCGCCAAAGATCAAGCCAGGCTGGGGTGAGAACTCCTCGAGCCCGAGGTGTGCAAATGTTCGCGTGTCAGCGCCAGCGAGGTCCTGCTCTACCCAGGCCTGCAGCTCCCAGTGATCCGTGGGCTCTGCGCTGACCACAATGCGGCCGTTGAGCCATGAGCCATTCGTATGCTTCAGCGGTGACATGGTGTCGTCACCGTCACCGCTGACACCAATCTCAGACTCGCCGACATAGCGATATTTGGCCTCGACACCGAGCGCCATCATGCTCCCGATTTGCCCCATCAGGCTGCCACTCACAACAGCCTCATCACCCGGGTTCAGCACCCCATTGCCAAAGCCATCGACCTGCTCCACATAGCCGACAATCGTCGAAAACTTCCTCACATAGCCAAGGTCAGCGCCGACACGGATGAGATCCGCAAAGACCATTCGCCCATGGGTGAAGACACCGAGATTCGTCACACCAGTTCCCGTCAAGAAGGACCGTGTATTGCTGGGACCGCCGGTATCCGAGGGCCACTCCACACCGCTGGGCAGCTTCAGGTCGACTGAGAATGCGAGACTGTGAGGCCCGCTCAGCCACGGCTGGGTCATCACTCCCAGGTGAGCATCCCCGACATCGAAGGTGTCGATATCGTTCCCGCCGGCAAGCTCGAGTGATGAGATGACCAGCGGTACCCGACCGTAGAGCGTGATGCGCTTGGAGAAACCCTGTCGAAGCTCAAACCAGACTCGCGAGTATCGCCAAGCAACCCCTGGGTCTTGTGCACGGAGACCACCATCGCTGGCCCTGTATCGAGTGGAGTACTTGGTGTCGGCTGCGACCCCAAGCTCGAGCCAGCCCTTGGGCATCACAAATGGTCGCTGCACCTGGGTCTCAGTCAGCGCCCCCTGGCTCGCTTTTGGCGTAAACGGTCCTGCATGAGCCACACCAGAAAGTGCGGATATGGCGACACCGATTACCCCAAGAACACCCATCGGTGGCAGCCTACCATGAACCGGGCAGCGCTATGTGAGTCCGATCATGCTCCGAACATCAACACACGCCCTCGAACTCAGTCCCGTGCCTCGATCAAGAACTCAACGCGCCGATTGAGGTCCCACGCGTCAGGGGTCTCCGAGGCATCGAGAGGCTCGCGCTCGCCCTTGCCCTTGGCCACAAGTCGGTCCCCAGCGACGCCGTTGTCGACCAAGAACTGACGGACTGCCTCTGCGCGGCGCTGACTGAGGTCAAGGTTGTAGCTGTCTGAAGCACGGGAGTCCGTGTGGCCCTCAACGCGAACACGCTTGACCTCTGGATGAGCCGCCATCACTTTAGCAATCGCCTTCAGGATGGCAAAGCTCTCGGGTCGAATGTTCTCTTCATTGACTTCGAAGTAGATCTTATCGGTAATGCGTATGGCACTCCGAGTGACGCGAACCTGAGGGGGCGGAGCGGCAGGGTTGAGCACAAAGACCCGATCTAAAGCCTTGCCTTCCTCAACCGTGAAGTCGTCCTCGAACACATCGAACCCTGGAGCAGAGACCCTGACGGCCCACACACCGGGTGTCAGTCGCTCATCGATCTTTGCGCTACCGCTCGCCTCGGTTCCGTCGTCCTCATTGGACATCAGCACCTGAGCTTCATCTACCGGATACCCATACGGATCCCGGAACAGCAAGCGCACGGGGTTGGCCTCATCAGGGCAGCCGTCGGAGTCCTCGTACCCGTCAAAGTCCTCGGACTCGTCTGGGCACCTATCCATTCTATCGGTGAGCCCATCGGAGTCGCTATCGAGCACTGGCTCTGGCTCGTACCCGACACTGAGCATCGAGCGGAACTTGCTGGTTCCGATGCCATCGCTGAGACCCGATCCGACACCAAGACGAACGACCCAAGCCTCATCAAAGCGATACCAGCCACCGACGAGACCTTCCCAGGCACCGCCAGCTGAATTGCCCATATCAGACGCTGTGATGTGACCCACCACGTCGCCAGATATACCAACGGCTGGAGTCAGCTGATAGCCAAGGCCAAATCGTGTAGCGATCTGGTCATCGACAGTGATGTTGTCCAGCGCTGCGGGCGGGCGGCCACGGTAGCCAATATTGGCCGCAGCGAGCAGATCACCCATTCGCTTGTCCAAGATGAGAGCGGCCTCGTAGCCGATACCGGAATTCCCAATCGGAAGATCTACCGTCGCTGTGGGCACACCAAACCGCGTGGACAGCGCGACTCCTATCGGCCCATCCTCTGGGTTCAAGATCGTGCCGCGGAGGTCGATGGCCATGTCTCCAAGCCCTCCACCGCCATCGAGCACATCCGATGTCGACGAGAAGACCACTGGAACATCCAGACCGAGCCGGAAGCGGGACACGGTGTATCCAAAGATAAAGTCACCCGTGATGAGGTCCTTGAGAACCGAGACCTCCGTTCCCCCCTCGGGAGCAAAGGTCAACATGTCGCGGGCAGTCGACAGAACAAAGCGACTCATGAATGTATTGCTGGGTGCCAGCCCCGCATCATCGGTCAGCAGTGTTCGCTTGGAATCGATGGTGGGTCGCACGTTCTGCACATCAAACTCAGGCAGGCCATCAGCAGCATGGGCTGAGCCGCCAGCGAGTAGTGCCAGAGAATAAAAGGCGTAGTGCATGAACCACGACTACCACAGAAGGGCGCTGCACAACAGTGCAGACTCTGGTCACTCCACTCTTCAGAGCAATTTCTGTGCGCAGTCTCTGGCCTCTGCGACCTGGGCCGAGAAGTCACCCAAATCCCAGAACTGCGCACCTGAACGGGGTGTCCTCACACATACAACATCTGCTGGAATTGAACCCAAGTCGGTGACAGCGCCCCCCGTTCGGTCCACCAGGTGAAGTACCGTTGGCCGCTGCCCTCGCGCGGCGCGCCAGCCAGTCAACCCGGTTCTATCAACCACACCGCCATCCCGATACCGCACCCCATCGACTTCAACAGGTGCAAAGACATACGGAATGGCGCACGATGCCGCCACAGCCTCAGGCAGTGAACCTGAGCGCAGGACGATCGGTTCACCGTCTAGGCCCATCACCCCGGCGCCAAAAGGAATGGGCAGATCTTCAATGCGAGGAGGAAGCCACACACGGAGCTGCTCGAGAACCCGATTCATCGTGAACAGTCCTCGCCAGATCTTGAGATGAGGACTCATCATCGACAGCGGTATTTGCGCCGACAAGTGCTCGGCGATCTGAGAGGCAGGCATACCAGACGCCCACAGTGAGCCAACCAGCGCTCCAGAGGATGTTCCGCAGATGCCGGTGACCTCCACATCCGCCTGCTCGATCGCCTGAAGCACACCGACATGTCGAGCGAATGCCAGAAAACCACTTGAGAGAACGAGATCGCGTGCCATGGTCTGGCGTATAACGGTATCGATGAAGTCACTGTGGCCAATTCTGTTGCTGGCGGTGGCGTGGGGCTTAGGCCCGGCGCTCGGACCGCTGATGGAGGGGAAGCTCCTCGGCCATGGCCTCACAGATCTCTACCCGAGTGTCTGGGGACTGTGGGCCTTCGCAGACGCTCAACCTGGCCTCCCAAGCAACACGCACTGGCTCGGGTTTCCATCGGGTATGGGCTACGCATACTCGAGCCCCATTAAGGGCTGGCTCGCGACACCACTCATCCCCCTGTTCGGACTGGCGTCGACCTGGAACATCCTGTTGGTGGCCGCACGGGTGGCGACGGTTCTCTGTGCCTACGGCGCTGCACGAGCGTGGGGTCTGGGCTGCCGAGGATCCGTCACCGCAGCCGCCGTCTATGGCTGCAGCCCATTCTTTCACGGCTATGCAGTCGAGGGCATCGTGGAGGGAACAGATGGCTGGACTCTGGCGCTGTGGGCTTGGGCATTGGGCGCAAAGAAGTTTCGGGTCTCGGCAGTCGCCTTTGGACTCACGGTGCTCTCGAGCTGGTATCTGGGCATGGTGGCATGCCTGCTTGGTGGCTTAGCGGTCATGAAGGACCGCCGCGCCTGCTGGAGCTTTCTTGGCCTCCTGTTCGCAGCGCCCGCGCTGTGGCAATTCTTCTCAGCCTTCTCAGGATCGGGCCCTATCGATCCTGTGGTCAGGGCAGCGATGGGAGGCACACTCAGCCTCCCAAGACCGGGCATGAGCGAAGGACTCAACCCCTTTGCCATCAATACTTATGTGGGCTTCACGGTCCTCATCGCGGCTCTCGCCAGCAGAACACGCTGGGTCATTGCAGCAGCCATTCCGGCTCTCTTGAGTCTCGGAATCGGCCCTATCTATGATCTACCGGTCGCAGAGATGGTCCGCTTCCCGTACCGTTGGCATGCAGCGACGCTCCTCCTCCTCGCACCTGCCGTCGCCATCACTGCCCAGCGTATGTCTTGGGGCTGGTTGATCGCACCGCTCGTGGTCGCAGAGGGGCTCGTCCTTTCACCTGTTGAGCCCATGATCCCGGGCGCTGAAGCCACTATCCCACCTTATGTGGCCCATGTTGATGGCCCGGTATTGAATCTCCCTGGCCCCCTTGCCATGCCACCGGGCACGGTCAACCGGTCGCGGGGTCGAGCCCAGTATTTGATGTACCACCAGACTCAGCACGCCCAGCCATCGCTCTGGGTGCCAGACTTCAACAGTGTGGGCGTGGCCCCTGCTGAGACAGCGGACCTGCTGTCCAAATTCACAGAACTTGATCGCCTCAGTCGTGCCCCGCTGCCAGCAAGTCTGCCCATCGCAGCGATTCAGCGCATCGGGGTAGAGGTCGTGGTGCTCCACCGCCGAGAGCTCGGCACGAAGCGGACCGCACTGGCGAAGAGGCTGCTCACAGCCAATGCCTGGACGCCCACCTTCGAGGATGAACAGGTCATCGTGTACGACAGTCCAGAGGACTGAGGTCAGTTACAGTAAGCGTCGTTGTCTCTGATGATCGCCTTACATGAGCTGGACTTACAGTACGCATCGTTGTTCCGAATCACCGCCTTGCAGTCACTCGAGTCACAGTAAGCATCGTTGTTGCGGATCACAGCCTTGCAGTCACTCGAGTCGCAGTAGGCGTCGTTCTTTCTGATGCTGGCCTTGCAGTCACTGGACTTGCAGTAGGCATCGTTGCCCCTGATGAGGGCCTTGCAGTCACCGGTGTCACAATAGGCATCATTCCAACGCACCAAGGCTTTACAGTCCGCCTTTGACCACACCTTGTAGCCCACAAAATTTCGGCCACCCGCCTCAGCAATGTGAGCGCCAGCACCCGCCAGCAAAACGACCAAAAAAATGCAAAGTGCCCGCATCGTGTTCGACATCATCTCGACCTCCACTGACTCGCTGCGCAATCACAGCATCCCACCATAGCCCATTATGCAGACATGCCAAGACCCCCAAAATACAGCTTGTACGTATCTCTACACGGAGTTGAGCCATCACTAAACTGGCTCCGCATGTGCGCAGGACTGAACCAGCCCTCAATCTCCTCTGGCATACACCTGCGCATCGATTAGGATTCTAAAACTTCTGGACTGGAATGGACCCAAACTGGCTGGCCGCGCTCGTTTTCCTCGTCCTCGCTGCAATCATTGCAGTGGGTCAGCTTGTCGCTGCGCGTATCCTACGGGTCAAAGCCAAGGTCGATGTTCCAACCAAGTACGACACCTACGAGTGCGGTGAGGAACCCGATGGTGTTGCCTGGGTTCGATTCCATCCCCGCTACTATGTGATCGCACTGCTCTTTGTGCTCTTCGACGTCGAGACAGTCTTTCTCTTGCCGTGGGCCATCAACATCGACGTGCTCGGCACCTTCGCCATCGTTGAGATGTTCATCTTTGTCGGCATCTTGATGCTCGGCTGGGCCTATGCGTGGCGCAAGGGCGCCCTGGAGTGGCACTAATGGGAGTCGACGAGAGCAACCAAAACTTCGAGCACCCGCTGTTTGATTTCATGGAGAAGATGCCCGGTGTGGACATCGGCATGACGACTGCAGACAAGCTCTTGAGCTGGGGTTCCCGCAACTCCATGTTTGTCTTCCCCATGGCGACATCGTGCTGCGGTATCGAGTTTATGGCGACAGCATGTGGGCGATTCGATCTCGACCGCATCGGGACAGTGGCTCGGGGTACCCCAAGGCAGTGCGACGTCATGGTCATCGCTGGAACAATCACCGTGAAGATGGCGCCGAGAGTCAAGAAGCTCTGGGACATGATGCCTGAGCCCAAGTGGGCGATTGCGATGGGCTCGTGTGCAATCTCCGGCGACTTCTATCGGAACATTTATAGTGTCGTCCCGGGTGTGGACACCTTCATGCCAGTGGACGTCTATGTCCCTGGCTGCCCACCGAACCCTGACCACCTGTTCGAGGGTTTCAAGCGCCTACAGGACAAGATCAAGGCAAAGCGCAGCGGCGAGTGGGTAGAGCCAGAGACTCGACCTGTGACCGGAATGCAGATGCCGTCTATCCCCCGCTACGGCACTGATCGTGATCCTGCGTACGACCAAGCGCAGCTGATGGCCACACAGAACATGGGCCTCGGCGGCGACCTCCTCCGCGAGGGTGTGGAGCTTCCACAGCCTGCGCCACCGCCTGAGCCTGAGCCTGAGGCAGATGCTGCAGACGGAGGTGATGCGTGAGCTGGCCCGCCGATGCAGTCGCGCTGTGCACAGAGCGCTTTGGACTCGAGATTTGCGAAGCAGAGGGCCCTGAGGTCAGCCGCGAGCAGGTCGTTGAGCTCGCGGCGGCACTGAAGAACGAGCTCGACTTCACCTTCTTTGTCTACGTTGTGAGCGTGCACTTCGCGGAGGTCGCACCGGTCGACGCTGACGAAGAAAAGGGCACAGAGGCCATCCCCGGCCAGCCAGACCGGACCATCGTTCATTACCGCGTTCGGCGGCTCTCGAACGATAGTCGCAGCACCGACACCTTCGCCTTTCGCCTCACCGTTCCGACCGGCGAGGCTACCCCGTCACTGAGCGGCGTGTGGCTTGGGGCCGACTGGCAAGAACGGGAGCAGTTCGACTTGGTCGGCACCATCTTTTCAGAACACCCGGACCTCCGTCGCATCATGATGCCGGAAGACTGGCCGGGCCACCCTCTCCGTCGCGACTACGCGATCGAGACCAGCCACTTTCCCTGGAGATGATGTGAGCGGACACGAGTCAGCACCCGCACCTGCATCCGATGGTGTCCAGTGGACCACCGTGGGCGGCGTCCGCGTACCTGTAGAGCTGCTGAGCCCTACCCTTCCCGATCCATATATGGACATCGAGGACTACGATCCTGAGGGTGACCTGATGGTCCTCAATATGGGACCACAGCATCCATCTACGCATGGCGTCCTTCGGGTCAAGCTGCTCCTGGACGGCGAGATCTGCGTCAAGGCGACCCCGTATCTGGGCTACCTACACCGCGGTGTGGAGAAGCTCTGCGAGAAGCTCTCCTACGTACAGATCACCCCCATCGTCGACAAGAACGACTACGTCTCACCGATGATGAACGAGCTGGCCATCAACATGGCCTTCGAGAAGCTGGTCGGTGCCGATGTGCCGCGACGCAGTCGCTACATCCGAACCATCTGTGCTGAGATCCAGCGCGTGGGCTCGCACTTGCTCTGGCTTGGAACATTCGGTCTCGACATGGGCGGCGCCATCGGTGGCGGTGGCAGCATCTTCATGCATACCTTCCGTGAGCGCGAGCTCCTCCTCGACCTGTTCGAGGACCTCACCGGATGTCGCTTTCACTACAACACCCACACCGTGGGTGGAAACAGACATGACATCCCTGCTGGCTGGGCAGAGAAGGCCATCAAGGTGCTCAAGGTCGTGGGCGACCGACTCAATGAGTACGAAGACTTCGTCCGGAGCAACCAAATCTTCCGTGCCAGGACAGTCGGCGTGGGCGTCATTGACCCCGCCTTGGCCATCGACCTCGGCATATCAGGACCTGTACTGCGGGCCTCAGGGGTGGATGTCGATCTGCGCCGAGACCAGCCCTACGCAGCCTACGATGAGATCGACGTGAACGTGGCCATCGATACCGGCGGCGACTGCTTCGCCCGCTATGTCGTCCGTGTGGCCGAGATGCGCGAGAGCATCCGCATCGCAACCGAGCTTCTGGGTGGTGTCCCCGAGGGGCCCATCTGCTCACTCAAGCCGGTCAAGCTCCCTGGTGCAGTCAAGGCCAAGCATGGTCAAGCCATCTACTCAGCCATTGAGTCACCTCGCGGTGAGCTCGGCACCTTCGTCGTCGGCAACACCGAGCGGCGGCAGTCGGCCATCCCATACCGCTGCAAGATTCGCTCACCAAGTATGCATGTGCTGCAGTTGCTTCCATACTTGTGTCCTGGAAACAACATCTCGGACATCATCGTAGCCCTCGGCTCACTCGACCCCATCATGGGTGAGGTGGACCGATGACCTTCGACAACCCATGGGTACACGGACTCGTGATGGGGCTCATTTTGGGCAACGTCTCGCTGGCCATCACTGGCTACAGCATCTGGTTTGAGCGCAAGTTCGCCGGCCGCATGCAGAACCGGCCGGGACCCTCAGTTGTCGGCCCGTGGGGTCTCTTTCAGCCCATCGCCGATGTGCTGAAGCTGATGCAGAAAGAAGACATTGTCCCCCGTGAGGCGGACAAGACCCTGTACAACCTGGCGCCACCCCTCACCGTCTTCTGTGCGCTCAGTGCACTGGCGGTTGTCCCTGTGGCTCCAGGGTGGATCATTGCTGATCTGCACATCGGCATCCTGTTTGCACTGTCTATGGGCTCTCTCGCAGTCTTCCCCGTGTGGATGGCTGGCTGGGCGAGCAACAACAAGTACGCATTGCTCGGAGGCATGCGCGCTGCAGCTCAGAGCATAAGCTACGAGATTCCGCTCCTGCTCAGCGCCACCGTGCCCATCATCCTGGCCGACTCGTTCAGGATTACGGACATCGTGACAGCACAGCTCGGCGGCAACTGGTTCGCCTTCTGGCCTCCGGGTCCTGGTATTGCAGCCTTCGCGCTCTTCTTCCTGTGCTCGCTTGCTGAAGCCAACCGGATTCCATTCGACATCCCCGAGGCAGAGAGTGAGCTCGTGAGCGGCGTCAGCACTGAGTACACCGGCATGAAGTTCGGTCTCTTCCAGCTGGCAGAGTACCTGCACACCTTCATCATCTCACTCGTCGCCACCACCCTGTTCTTGGGTGGCTGGGATGGACCGGGAGACAATGACGGCTTCATCTGGATGGCCATCAAGTCCTTGACCGTGTTCGCCGGAATCTTCTGGATTCGGTGGTCATATATGCGCTACCGGGCCGATCAGTTGATGGCCATCTGCTGGAAATTCTTCCTTCCCCTGGGCCTCGCTCTCGTGATGTTCAGCGCACTGTGGGTGCACGCCTCATGAGCTGGCTTGCTTCATTCGACAACCTGGGTGTCAACCTACGGAACCTGTTTCGACCGAAGAACACGGAGGCTTTGCCCTGGGAGGCAAAACGTGAGCGGTCTGCGCGCTACCGGGCGAGCTTTGCGCTTGTGCACAATGAGCACGGTGAAGAAGCCTGTATCGGCTGCAAGATGTGCGAGAAGATCTGCCCGAGCGAGATCATCACGGTGGTCCCGGGTGGACGCCAAGAATCTGAGATCACAGGCAAGAAGCGTGGAACCTGCAAGGACTTCATTCTCGACCTGAACGCCTGCATTGTCTGTGAGCTCTGCGTCCAGGTCTGCCCAGAGGACGCCATCTTGATGCTGAAGGTTCAGGAGCCTCCAGGATACCAGCGTGAGGACCTCGTCCTGACCATGGAAAAACTCTACGAGAACGAGAAGTTAGGTGCCGCCACATGGGCCAATGGCACCAAGCTCATCGAGATGCAGGCACCGCCTCCACCTCCACCGAAGAAGCCAAAGCCTGCTCCCGAACCGGCAGCAGAGACAGCGCCGCCAGCAGCAGAGACAGCGCCGCCAGCAGCAGAGACAGCGCCGCCAGCAGCAGAGACAGCGCCGCCAGCAAAGGATGGTGCAGAGTGATGGCCTGGATCGCCTTCTCATTGATCGCACTGGTCATACTCAACAGTGCCCTGTGTGTGGTCCGGTCAACCGACCTCGTACACACTGTGTTCTGGCTTGCACTCACCCTCTTGGGGACCGCAGCACTGTTCGTCCACCTGGATGCTGAGTTCTTGGCCGCGGTTCAGGTCCTTCTGTACACCGGTGGTGTCATCACCTTGATGCTCTTCGGCATCATGCTGACCCGACGAATCGAGGGCGTCCGTGTCCTCCACGAGTCTGGCAATCACAGACGTGCACTGGCCTCAGCGGTCGCCGTGTTCGGTGCAATTGTCACCGCAATCTACCGAGACAAGCAGACGGCCCATGCCGTGGCCACCGACCTCCCAGGGACTGAAGAGCTTGGACAGCTCTTTCTCCAGGAAATGGTCCTGCCCTTCGAGCTGCTCTCTCTGCTCCTCCTCGCCGCAATGGTCGGTGCGATTGCACTCGCCAGAAAGGTGGACCCATGACCGAAGTCTTCGCTCAGCCACCGGGCCTCACCGCCTACCTATTGCTGGCAGCCATGCTCTTCAGCATCGGCCTGTACGGCGTGCTCTCTCGCAAGAACACGCTCGCTATCTTGGTCTCAATCGAGCTGATGGCCAACGCCGTTAATATCAATCTCGTTGCCTTCTCTCGCTTCTCGGGAGACCTGACCGGGCAAGCATTCGCACTCTTCTCAATCGCCTTGACCGTGGCCGAAGTCGTCATCGGCATCGCGATTATTGTTCTGATGTACCGCTCTCACAAGAGCATCGACGCGGACGCAACGACCGCGCTGCGCGGCTAAACCATGCTGACTGCTGCACTCCTTCCAATACTGCTGCCCCTCGCCTGCTTCTTTCTGCTGGCGATCTGTTGGCCCCTGCGTCACCTCGGAAAGCTCGCGGGCGCGATCTCCAGCGCTGTGGCGATAATCAGCTGCCTGAGTGCAGTTCGCCTCCTGAACATGGTGATGTCCGGTGCTGTAGATCCCCAAGAAGGATTCACACACACGGCAACATGGCTGGTCGCCAACGGACGCACCATCGCGGAGGTCGGTATTCACGTGGACGGCATCAGCGCATCGATGCTCGTCGTCATCACGCTGGTCGCTGCCTGTGTCCAGGTCTACTCGCTCGGCTACCTCGCTGACGAGCCCGAACCACACCTCGGCCGCTACTTCACCTGGCACTCACTGTTCATCTTCGCGATGGGTGGCCTCGTGCTCGCTCCGAACCTCCTCCAGGCATTCATGTGCTGGGAGCTTGTTGGACTCTGTAGCTACCTGCTCATCGGCTACTACTGGACCAAGCCTGAGGCTGGCCACGCTGCAGTGAAGGCCTTCTGGATCACCAAGTTTGCCGACATGGGTCTGCTGGCCGGACTGTGTGTCTTGTACGCATCCACAGGCGCCTTCGAGTGGGATGTGAGGCTGGCCACTGGCACAGCAACACTCATCTCTGCGCTCATCTTTATGGGCGTCATGGGCAAGTCAGCACAGGTACCACTGCATGTCTGGCTACCCAATGCCATGGAAGGCCCCACCCCTGTGTCGGCACTGCTCCACGCAGCGACCATGGTTGCAGCGGGCGTCTTCTTGGTGGTGAGGGCCTACCCCATCTTTGCCCAAGCGCCTGACGTGCTGCTGGCGATGACCTACATCGGGGCCATCACCGCTTTTGTCGCCGCCTGCACGGCAGTGGTTCAAGACGACATCAAGAAGGTGCTCGCCTACTCCACTTGTTCGCAGCTTGGCTTCATGATTGCAGCTCTCGGGACAGGGTCCATTCTCGGCGGCTACTTCCACCTGACAACACACGCTTTCTTCAAGGCACTGCTGTTCTTGGGTGCCGGTGCGGCCATCCATGCGGTGCACAGCAACAGCATCCACGACATGGGCGGGCTCATCAAGAAGACACCCGTGTCGGCTGTGATGTTCATCATCGGCGCCGCAGCACTGGCAGGTATACCAGGCCTCAGCGGCTTCTTCTCCAAGGACATCATCCTCGAGGAGATGATCCATGGTGGACACTGGGTACCGCTCGGCCTCCTGCTGGTCTCAGCCGCACTGACTGCCTTCTATATGACCCGCGTCGTCGTCATCGCGTTCCTTGGCTCCCCATCAGAAGCCGTAGAGAAAGCGCACGGAGCCCCCATCGTGATGGGCGCACCGATGGCCGCACTCACGATATTGGCGCTCGTCACGGGCTACGCGGGCGCGCAGCTCGGCGGACTGTGGGGCGGGACAATTGCATTCCACGTCACACCTGTGGGAATCGCTGCGACCTCTGCCGGGCTCGCAGGTGTCATCTACGGTGTCCTGCTCTATGGCAAGGGCATCGCTGGCCCCTCCTCTGCGGGACTTCGAGACTTCATCCTGAGTGGTCCCATCGACACCTTCTGGCGAGGCACCTGGGACCGCGGCATTCTGCCCACAGCTAAGCGCATCGCCTGGACCGATCGCTATGTCGTGGACGGTGCCGTCAACTGGTTCGGCTGGGCCGCGATCAAGGGCTCAGAGGCAGCACGACGACTACAGACTGGGCGTGCTCAGGACTATGCAGTGGCGGTGATTGTGGGCGTTCTGTTCTTTGTTCTCTATGGCGCGGTGGGAGGCTGAGATGGGCGACATCATGAACCTCCCCTGGCTCTCGATCATCGTGTTTGCACCGCTCGCGGCTGCAATGCTGATGCTCTTTGTACCTGGCGACTCCAAGGGCACGACCCGCATCCTCGCGGTCGCTGCCTCACTGGTCTCGCTGGTTGGCTCTCTTCTGGTCGCCAAGAATTACGATCTCGAGAAGGGCGGCTACCAGTTCCGCGAGGGCTTCGACCTCATTCCGTCCCTCGGTATTCGCTACGATCTGGGCGTCGACGGCTGGGGCGTGAGCCTGCTGCTGCTCACCAGCCTCATCATTCTCGCTGGCTCATTCGCGACCTGGACCCTCAGGGACCGGGACAAAGAGTTCTACGTCTTACTCCTGGCCCTGGTGTCCGGCGTCTTTGGTGTCTTCGTCAGCCTCGACCTCTTTGTCTTCTTCCTCTTCTACGAGATTGCAGTGCTGCCGATGTACCTGCTCATCGGTGTGTGGGGAAGCACCAAGAAGGTCGCAGAGGCCGGACCATTCCGGTACCTCTTCCGCGCACTTGATATCGGCGGCAAAGAATACGCTGCGATGAAGCTGACACTCATGCTGTTGCTGGGCTCAGCCTTCATCCTTGCTGGTATCCTCGCCATGTACGTGGAGAACGGCAGCACAACCTTCTCCATGCTCGCGCTCGAGCAGGTTCAGTTCACCTCCGACATGCAGTGGTGGGCCTTCCCTGCCCTGTGGATTGGCTTTGGTACCCTCGCCGGTGTCTTCCCGTTCCACACATGGTCTCCGGATGGTCACGCATCTGCACCCACTGCTGTCTCCATGCTCCACGCCGGCGTCCTGATGAAGCTGGGCGCATTCGGCATCATGAGGGTCGGCATGGTCATGCTGCCTGAGGGTGCGATGTGGTGGGCGGAGATCGTCGCCTGGGTCGCCGTCATCAACATCGTCTACGGTGCCCTGAGCGCCATGGGCCAGACCGACCTCAAGTATGTGATTGCCTACAGCTCCGTGAGCCACATGGGTATCGTCATGCTGGGTGCCGCGACCCTCACCCCTGAGGGCTGGAACGGGGCCATCTACCAGATGTTCGCGCATGGCCTGATGACCGGTCTGTTCTTCGCCTTGGTCGGGCTGATATATCATCGAGCACACAGCCGAGAGATCTTTGAGATGGGAGGCTTTGCCAAGAAGATGCCAGGCGTGGCCGTCTTCTTCACCCTCGCCTGCCTGAGCTCGCTCGGCATGCCAGGACTGGCTGGCTTCGTCGCAGAGCTGCAGGTCTTCTTGGGCGCATGGACGAGCCTGTTCAATGCCGGCGCGGTCTGGGCTGCTGCAGGAATCTTCGGCGCCTGGATTACCGCCGTCTACGTACTCCGCGGTACTCGGGCCATCTTCTGGGGACAGGGTCCCGACATGGAGAAGTACCCCGACCTACGGGACGCCACCGGAGTGGAGTGGATCGCACTCGTCCTCCTCGGCGGGTGCCTGATTCTATTCGGCTCGAAGCCAGACTTGATTCTTGACTTCATTGACGTCTCGACGGTGGAGTACCTCACTCCGCTGGCACGGAAGTTCGTCACCTTCACGGGGGCATTCTAATGTTGGCACCCCTGCTGATTCCTATCGCCACACTGGCCGTTGTCCTCCTCGTCTTCTTTGCCGACATGGCAGTCAATGGCGACAACAAGCGCGGTCTCGGTGCGCTCACGACCATGGGTCTTGTGGGCGTCCTCGGATTTACCTTCGTAGCCCCCACTGGCATGGCCTTTGATGGTGGCTACGCCCAAGATGCTTTCACGCTCTTTGTGCAGCGCACGGTGCTCGTCGCTGGCATCATTGGTGCCCTCGGCAGCATTGACCATGCCGACAGAATCTTCCCGAGGCGCCAGGGCGAGTACTACCTGATGCTCCTCTTCTCCATCATCGGCATGCTCGTGCTCCCAGGCGCACGAGATCTCGTGACCGTCGTGGTGGCCTTTGAGTTGATGGGTATTCCCCTCTATGTCATGGCCGCGATGCACAAGAAGAGTCAGGCTGGCGTCGAGAGCGCCTGGAAGCTCTACCTGACCGGCGCAGTGAGCTCTGCCATCGTGCTGTACGGTCTCAGCTTCGTGGTGGGCTCTACGTCCACGACCTTGCTCTCAGCACTCGCGGCCGCCCAGCCAGCACCGCTGACCGTCCTCGGACTGATGCTGATGATTGGAGGCATGGGCTTCAAGCTCGGTGCCGTCCCCTTCCACATGTGGGTTCCTGACACCTACCAGGGTGCACCCACACCGTTCGTTGCATTCCTGAGTGTCGCACCAAAGGCGGCCGGCCTGGCAGTCATGGCTCGCGTCTTGCTCGAAGGCTTCGGTCAGATGCGACTCACTTGGTGGCCAGCACTGCTCGTCATCTGTGTCGCCACCATGCTCCTCGGAAATGTACTGGCCATCACTCAGACCAATGTGAAGCGCCTGCTCGGCTACTCCGGTATCGCACACATGGGTCTGATGATTCTGGCCTTCGGCATCAGCACAATCGATGGTGCATCAGCACTGCTCTTTTACTTGATGGCCTACGTCTTCATGAACATGGGGGCCTTCTTGGTCGCCGAGGTCGTGGGCAGTACGGGATCAGATGAGATGAGCGCCTGGGCTGGGCTCAACAAGCGTGCACCCGCGCTCGCCTTCGCCATGCTGCTGTTCCTGCTCTCTTTAGGCGGCATTCCCTTCGTCGCCGGATTCTGGGCCAAGGTCTTCTTGTTTATGGCCGCCTGGAAAGCCGGCATGACCGCACTGGTCATCCTCGGCGCCATGCTGAGTGTCGTGGCACTCTTCTACTACATGACTGTCGGTCGCAGCATCTACATCGATGAGCCCGACGACCAAGCAGAGCCCGTCCGGATAGGCCGGGCTACAGCCTGGGCCATTGGCCTGTGTGTGGCCGGCATCATCGGCATGGGCATCATGCCCAATGTCTTTGTGGAGTCGGCGCGTGAGGCTGCGACTGCCCTGGTGTCACCCGGCACTGCAGCGCCCAGCCAGACCACTAAGTTTCTCAACAAGTAGCGGGCACCGCGCCTCTGTGAGCGCCCTCACCCCACAAACAGAGAAGCCGCCCCTCGGGGCGGCTTCTGCTTTAGTCGCTCAACGCTCTAGTCGAGGAAGCCACCGGCTCCACTCATCACGCTGTCGATGAGACTTGTTCCGCTGAGTGGGTCAACGAAGGCGCCAGCACAGTCAGCAATATCAATCCAAGAGGATGGTGAGCAGAGGCTGTCTGATGCCGCGAGTGCGTCGACACAGCTCTGAGCAAATCCGCGTGGGATGTTGTAGTCAATGGGAAGGTCCTGGTCGTACAGACCATCAGACTTGCAGCTGTTGGTGAAGCTGCTCATGGAGTCCATGCAGCTATCCATTGCCAGGTCGCGAGCATCGTCATCGTCGCCCAGGTCTGGGACACAGCCAATGAGGTTCTCGCAGAGCCCAACTGTCACGTCATCACAGAGCTCACCGCCTGTGAGAAGTACAGCATTGCGCGCTGCGTTGTAGGTGTTGTAGACACCCTCTGGATCACCGCTACCGAGCGCACCGTAGGCGCCGATACACGTGGCCTCTGGAGGACGACCAGCGAGAACATCAGTCTCACTACCGGTCAGACCACCACAGCCCATCTCATCGACATCTTCAACACACTCGTTGTTGATGATGATGTCGTCGGGTCCGAGGTTACCCTTCTCGGCTTCCTTGCACTGCGAGTCAGAGTCGTGAGTGGCTTCGGAACAGCGCTCCATCATATCAGCAGCAGAGAGCGAGCTCTCATCGCCAGCACACTCAACTGCCCAGTCACAGAGTGACTCGCAGTAAGAAGTCTGAGGGCCGCCCTCGAGGGCGTCAACGAGCTTGTCGAGTGCATCACAGCCGGTCAGGCTGAGGAGCATTACGCTTCCCAGTACGCCTGTATTCAGTAGGTCATTTTTCATTCTTGAATCTCCTCCGGTTCCCCGGTCTACAGTGGTTAACGAAGGGAGTGTAAACCATTGCGCACTCCTGTGCTCGCAGTGAGACCAAACCCGCGTTAGCTCGACCCTATGCAAGCGCACCTCACTCCCCGAGATATTGGCTGGATCGAAGTCGTGACCGGCTGCATGTTCAGCGGAAAGACCGAGGAATTGATCCGCCGTCTTCGCCGTGCTCAGTACGCGCGACAGTCGGTTGTGGTCTTCAAACCTGGTATCGACGAGCGGTACTCTGTAGACAGCGTAGGCTCTCATTCTGGGCAGCGAATGCGATCTTTCAACATTGAGCGTGCATCAGAGATCCGTGATCTCGTGGGTGAGGCGCAAGTCATCGGGGTGGATGAAGCACAGTTCCTTGACCCCGAGCTGGTCGAGGTCTGTGAAGAACTCGCTAACGAGGGTCGGCGGGTGATCGTGGCCGGCCTCGACATGGACTACCTGGGCAAACCCTTTGAGCCCATCCCTCACCTGTTGGCTGTTGCCGAATACATCACAAAGCAGCTGGCGATCTGTGTCGTCTGCGGTAATCCCGCTGACCGATCACAGCGGCTCGTGAACCGCGGCTCACGTGTCCTCGTCGGCGAGACCGAGGCCTATGAGGCCAGGTGCCGGCTTCACTGGGACCCACACAACTTCGATCACGAGCAACAGACCCTCTTGATGGGTGCCAATCTCGCTGAGCAGCCTGAGGGCTAAGGCCGTCGGATCAACACCTGCGTGGGTCCGAGTGCTACCGCGATATCTTCTACAGCCTTCGGCGTGAGTGCTACATCTGCGGCATCAGAGAACACAAGCGCCCAGCGAGCGAAGGCTGCAGGCGGACGAAAGAGGCAGTCCTCTAACGGGTGTATCTGACCACAGGATGGGCAGCTGAGCGTACGCGGCCCGCCCTGCTTCCATGCCCGGTGGGCACGCCCAAAGTCCGTCGAGATAAGCGCCTCGGTTTCCGGGCAGATGACTCGAAACCCACCCATCTGATTGGCATACAGCCACAGCCGACCTGGCTGATCGATCCAGATTCGCTTGCACCCACCGCTGATGAGTCCGACGGCATGTGGGGATCGACCGCGCTTATCGACAGCCCAGCGCTCAAAAAGACGCTCCACTGCACTCATGTCTACCGCTTGTTCGAGCAAAGTCGGCAAAACGAGAAGGTCGAAACGGTGTGAGGCTAGCGGCATGCGGTTGTTTATCCCGGTCCAAGAGCTTAGAACCGCCCAGTCTGAAATGGAGTTTCTATGTCTATCGACCAGATCACCCAGATCCTTGGCAGCCAAGCCAGCGACCTGCTGAACCACACGTGCACCACGATCTCCAAGGATCGTCTGCACCTGCCGAGCAGCGACTGGGTTGATCGCAGCTTCGGGCCTTCCGATCGGAACATCCAGACCCTCTCGAGCCTGCAGCGCATCTCCGACCACGGACGCCTCGGCGGCACAGGCTACGTGTCTATCCTTCCCGTAGACCAAGGTATCGAGCACTCGGCTGGTGCAAGCTTCGCCAAGAACCCCGACTACTTTGACCCTGAGAACATCGTCCAGCTCGCAATCGAGGGTGGCTGTAATGCCGTCGCCACCACCTACGGTGTGCTCGGTGCAGTGGCGCGAAAGTACGCACACAAGATTCCGTTTGTGATGAAGATCAATCACAACGAGCTGCTCACGATGCCGAACACCTTCGAACAGATAATGTTCGCTCAGATCGAGCAAGCCTGGGAGATGGGCTGTGCCGCAGTCGGTGCCACCATCTACTTTGGCTCTGAAGACTCGAACCGCCAAATCCAGGAAGTGTCACAGGCCTTCGCGCACGCCCATGAGCTCGGAATGGCCACCATCCTCTGGTGCTACCTGAGAAACCCCGGGTTCAAGAAGGACGGCGTCGATTACCACGCAGCGGCTGACCTCACTGGTCAGGCCAACCACATCGGCTCCACCATCCAGGCGGACATCGTGAAGCAGAAGCTGCCCACGAACAACTTCGGCTACAGGGCACTGAACGCTGGCGACTCCAGCTACGGCAAGCTCGATGAGCGCATCTACACTGAGATGGCCAGCGACCACCCCATCGATCTCTGTCGCTACCAGGTCGCCAATGGCTACATGGGACGCATTGGTCTCATCAACTCGGGCGGTGCATCCGGTGAGAACGACCTACAGCAAGCGGTGCAGACTGCCGTGGTCAACAAGCGCGCCGGCGGTATGGGTCTCATCAGCGGCAGAAAGGCCTTCCAGAAGCCCAGAGCAGAAGGGGTTGCACTGCTCAACGCTATTCAGGATGTCTACCTCTGCGACGACGTCTCCATCGCCTGAGACGCTACTCCTCAGCACCAATGGCCCGGTGAAGAAGCTCAGCACTCGTCACAAGCGGCAGCCACTGCTTTGAACCGTCGAGACTCAGCTGGGTACGTCCGCCGCGGACTCCACCTGACCAGACCAACTGCACAGCCACACCGTCCAGGACACCCATGGCCTGGACATGTGCGCCATACCCCAGAGGCTGAACGCTCAATCCGAGCGCCTCCGCGGCCATCATGGCTGCTCCCGCCTCTTCGATGAGACTCCGCTGCCACAGGCGATTGAAGACGTACTTCAGCCCTACAGCCAGCACGAGTACAACAAATCCACTGAGTACTCCCTGCACGACTGTGAGGTCAATATACGAGGCTACCCCTCCAGGTCCAAGACCACACCTTCCTTCGCCACCATGACACTCGGCGATGTGTGGTCCGACCACTTCGCTGCGAGCTCATCAAGCATGTCATCAGTCGCATCGGGACTGTGGTGAAAGAGTGCGACCTTCTTGACGCCAGCCGCCTTGGCGATGGCCACGGCATACTCAGGAAAGGCATGACCCCAGGAACGCTTCTGATAAAACTCGTCCTGATCAAAGGTCGTATCCATGATCATCAGGTCAGTGCCTTGGACCAGATCAATCAAGTCGCGCTCCATCCGTGTTGGCTGCTTACCAACGATGATTCCCTCATCAGGATCGGCGAGCGGGCCTGTGTCCGTGAGGTAGCAAACTGACTGTTCATTCAAAGAGAGCCTGTAGCCCAATGTTCCACCGGGATGAACCATCCGGAGTGTCTTCAAGAGGTATGGACCCACATTAAACTCGGCTGCAGCCGGGATGCCGTAAAACCGCATCCTCGCGCCGATATCATCCAGCCTAAGCGGATGAAAGACGCCATTGAGATACTGCGCCACTCGTGACCGCGCCTCAGCAGATGAGGCAGCAGGCAGGCCAAGATGGACCTGGCAGTCAGGGTGAAAGATCGGCTCAAAGTATGGGAGCGCAAAGAGGTGGTCCATGTGGGTGTGACTGAGCGTCACGTAGACCCGCTCCACGCCCTGCTCCACCAAATGCTTCCCGAGACGTCGCGCACCAGTGCCCAAGTCAAACACGAATGGGGCCGCACCATCGACCTCAACCGCTACACACGAGGTGTGTCCGCCGTATCCTGCAGTGTCGGCTCCAGAGGTCGGAATTGAACCCCGCACCCCCCAGAACGACACCTTCATCGATGGCTTAGAGGTAATGGCGGATTCCAATCTGGCCATTCATTGACCACCCGGCACCATCAATCACGTACAGCGTAGGCGCTATCTCCATGAAGAGATCGAATGGCATGTCCCGCTTCATCAGGCTGAACCCAACCACTGCACGTGGCCCGACTAACCACCGTCCGGTGATGTTCGCATCGGTGTTGCCGCCGATGTGGACACCCGCCCCCATGTGTACAGGCACGCTAATCTCAGGGTCACCGACATCAAATGGGCGGAACTGAAAGAGGTAGTCCCCAGTGGCACCGATGTCATTGTACTGACCGAGTGCGCCACCGAATGAGAAGGCCAGAGCTGACCAGTCACCAATCCAGAGCTTTCCCGCGATACCTGTGGGGGCGCCGACTGCGATGCCGAGACCCAGTGGGCCACCAGCGTGTTCGACGTCGACTGCACCACTTCGCGCCATATTGCTAGACACGGGCGACTGAGCGTTGGCAGCAAGAGACAGAGACAACAACAACGAGAACATGCTTACTCCAGTCTGTGAGATGGTGCGCGGTGCAGGAGTCGAACCTGCGGCCTCTGGCTCCGGAGGCCAGCGCTCTATCCAACTGAGCTAACCGCGCATATGTGCCCCGAAGGGCTCCAGAGGGGTATCACGTCCCGCCACCGGAGCAACCGGGTCTACGCCTCTCCTCTGAGCCAGGCATGAACCCCTGGAATCACATCTGAGGACCAAGCATCCGTCGTCCGTATACCGGCAAACTTTCGATACAGCGCACCGAGCACAGCCCACAGCGCCTCAATCGACTCCATTCGGATCATCAAGCGGTCCTGCTCATCTCCCTCTTCGGGGAGAGCGGGCAACACCAAGCCTCCCACATCGAGGCCTGCGCCTTTCAGGGTGAAGCCATACTCTCGGTCTGCCCACTGCAGTCGGAGTCGAACCTCCTTGATCACCTTTCCAGCAGCCAGAGCAGCCTTCGCTTCTGCCGCACGTGCCGTGTCATCACCGGTGAGAACAGCCCGAGCAGCATCCTCAGACGGAAGTCGAAATGCCAGCCGGTCATCAACCCAGAGGATGATCTCCTCGCCGTCGACATCAATCCGGCCGCCTCCGGTCTCTGAAGTCCACCACAGCCATGTAAAAAATTCTGTCGAGAGATGGGGAAGAGAATCTTTCATCGTCCACCTCCGCTCATCAGGGTCATCCCTGCCGACGCCAAGGGCTCGACGAGCTCTGGTGAATCGACCAAGAAGTCCAGCGGTGAGAATGGCTCGAGACCAATACCAAAGGAGTTTCGGACAAGCGTACGGAACCGATCATTGATGCGATCACTTGTGTTCTCAAAGAGGACCCAGCCTTCAGGAAGGTTCCAGCAGAAGGGCACCACCTTCACCGTTGGGAGCGTGCGAGCGAGCATGTCGTTCTCAATGTTCATGCGAATATCAGTACGGACGCTGGCCGGCGCCTTTGCCCGCCCATTCTCCTCGCACCACTCTTCGATTCGTTTCTCCACCATGGCGCGAACCAGAGGCATGGGCAGTGACTTCTTGTCGAGTCGCATGCCAGCCATCGCGTAGTGAGTGTAGAGCCACTTGTCTCGGTTTGAGAAGTCAGTCTCCAGGAGGTTGTCAGCACGAACCCAGCCAACGGTCTCTTCACCCTTGGATATTCCGCTCTTCTCGCGGAAAGCGTGCTCAGTAAACGCTTGCTCGAAGCGATCACGGAAGTCTGAGGGAAGCGGGTCGAGAACCCGATACCGGCGAAAAGTCAGTCGTCCTTTGAGGAACCCCATCTGAAACCCTGGATATTGGCGAGTGCGTGTCGGAACACAATGAGCTCGGCGCCGTACACGTCGAGTCCAAGTTCCCATCGCCCTATCCAGGAGAGGGTGCCTTTGACCATCTCTCCTTCCAGTGTCTTGACACAGATTCGGCTAGAAGCATCGACCCAGCCATACAACTTTTTGTCCGAGACGTAGTACCTGTCTTGCGGTTTTACGATTGTTTCTGCCGAATCAGCCGTGAACCGACAAATTTCAATCGCCGACTGTAATTTACTCGCATGATCAAAATATGCGCCAAATTTAAACTTCAGCTTGTGCTGCGTGACCAGGTCACCACAAGGCTTGAGATCTGGCCCGAGCGGTAGATACGACACATCGTACTGACCCACCGCCTTGACCCGTGCGATCACTATCTCTTGTCCATGAAGTGCGAACACCCGAGGACGCCCGTCTCCAGCAGCCTTCGCGAGCATACAGCGAGAACGGTACTTAGCGAGGTGTTGCTTTCGTCGTCGCCGATGCAGGACCTTGTCGATACACAGCTGCCCGTTCACGATCTGAGTC
>Ga0315315_10000545_pt1 | contig 32127 bp, 27 predicted proteins | sample M140m3416metaG_FD_203699 | JGI IMG/M metagenome (GOLD analysis project Ga0315315, IMG submission 203699) | Ammonia-oxidizing marine archaeal communities from Monterey Bay, California, United States - M1 40m 3416 | ecosystem: Environmental > Aquatic > Marine > Intertidal zone | place: USA... | reverse complement strand
GACACCTTTAACGGTTACAACTCCAACACTGCTTGTGTGTTCTGTGGTGGTGGTAAGTCGTGCGCTAGGCGTGCCTGTCAAATAGAAGACAACCCCGGTTCCTTTTTTCAGGTGTCGAACGATGGAGACCCGGGCAGCTTTATTCAGATAGGCATTACACAGGTGGTGTGGCCAGTCATTTCCAACACGTCTGCGGAGCCCGGCTCGTACATGAGAAGAAGCGACACTGGCATGTGGGTGCAAATAGCCGAAGGAAACTTGGAAGCTGGCAAGTCTATGGTACGGTTCCGCCAACTTGGCTACACCAAAGGCAAGTACGAGGTCGGTACATACATGGGAGATGACAAGGTGGAATACGCCCGCAAATACTATGTATGGTGGCTGTTGTTTGGCTTTAGTATCATAACATCTGGATTTCACATTATAGCTGCCGTATCTGGATGGAATGAAATCGCCCCAGAAGTACAAGAAAGGTATTTGAGCAAACCTCAGCTTCCTATGGACGGTGGGTGGAGTTTCGAATCTGGTTATTTGTTTGAACTAGAGAATGGTAAGACTCCATACCGGTGGTGGGAGTATTCTATCACGGCATCTATTATGTTTCTGATAGTGCTTCAGTTGAACCGCGTTACTGATGTATGGGTGAATGTCACCGCATTTTTAATGTCTGCTGGGTACAATACGCTTGGAGCAGCCATTGACAACACAAACAATTGGTTCTTTATTGCGTGGTTCTGGCAAATATCAGGCATGATGTTCATTGCTCAGTTCTATCTATTGTTCTGGCAATTTGATTATACGATTGCTCCCTACTTGGATGAGTCTTTAGATTCCCACCAGTTGTGGGGGGAGTTGTTTACATTTGTGAGAGCTGTAAATCTGGGAATATTCATCACGTTTTGTACGTTTCCAATCGCGAACATTATTCATTTAATTTACCGCGTGGGAGGTCGAAGATGGGAAGGTGATACGGAAAAGAACGAGAAAAGAAATTGTATGTACAGGATTGAATCGACTTATATCATTCTTTCCTTCACGTCTAAAGCTTTACTGGTGTTCTTTGTATTTTGGGGAGTGGCCGCCCGTAACGATTAGACACTATATATAAGAAGTTAGGTATATGTATAATATCATGGTTAGAGTAACCCCTAGCTCAGTAAGTAAATTAGGTACGGCTATAGGTGGTATAGGCATCATCCTATTGACTTTCCACGCCGTTACATATACACAATATGTTGATGATATTAACGTATTGGCCAAAAAAGGCGATGATGCTACCCAGGACGTACCGTTAGAATTGTTGTTACCGTTAGAAGGTCTAGCATCTCTTCTCCTATTCGTAGCTGGGTTGGGAGGCTCTCTAGGTGCGGGGAATAAAGTTGCTCCTGGTATTGTGTTCTTTATGTGTACATTAGCAACGGTTTTCTTTACCGGAACGGCCATTTACAGAACGTCCACTCTTTGGGGTGAGAACGAAGGCCAATGTAAATACACTGGTGACCCGGACATCCATGGCCAGACAGGCGATTATATTAGAGCTTGCCCAACTACTAGACACAAGGCACAATCTCCCTCACCGCTTGGCATGCACTGGAACATTACACAGAAAGAACCTGTGTTGGCATCCGACTGCGTGTTCTGGTTCTGGGACAATACATTTACGTTAGAATCCGCTATCCTTAGTAGTGGCGGTAACTCTAATGGTGGACAGCAAGTAGCCGGTGTCACGATTGACCCAGCTAAAATAGCAACGCTCAAGAATGAGATGCTTCAGAACATGGATTGGGCAGATAAACATAGTTATGGTTTCTTCCCAGTCGAATCCGATTGTAGTAATGACTTAGGCGCTACTGACTGTATTCCAGACGGTAGAACCGTGTTCGAAACGATAGAGGTCAATGCCAGGTCTACTACCGACGGTGGAGCAGACAAGTATGGTATATCTATCGTCAACGAATTACCAGGTCCAGCGGGTAACAAACAGTTACCTGACATTACTTTTTGTTATTATTGGGGATGCGATGAAATCTGTAACGAATACAGATACCGCATCAATAGACTATTGCACTATGCATCAGGCGCTGGGGCGTTCTTCGCCTTGATATTTACCGCTATAAGCGGAGTGTATGCTGCTGGTACCAAGGTTAAATACGACGGTTATGAGTTGCTTAAATCAGCTTCCAATAAAGGAGATTTAGAAGCGCAATCGACAGAGAGAAATAAAAAATGGAAACCTATGAACGTTGACAGTATCGTAAAGAGTCGAAAGGATTCAAGGAAGCGCGTGTTGCGTTTTTAGGTATAAATATAATACATATCTTAACTATTATGACAGAAAAACCAATTACTTTACCAAATCTCTGCCCACATGTCCGAATCGAAATCGATGGAAAAGCTTACCGCGTTTTTTCTATGCGCTACACCCATCCCAAAGATTCCAGCGAGAGCGCATGGACCATTTTCCGCGTTGAAGGCGATAAGCCCATTTTGATTGATAAAGATACGTTGCAAATGCTAGCCGGGAAAGAAATTAACTGGCTATACAAAGAAGGCTATTCCGAAGTCAACACTGAACCCACTATCGCAGCATGCGAGATACGAGAAGATGGGCCTATTGTAGAAGAGGTGGACTAAGGTTGGATGTTTGCCACTATATAAAAGATATTCATTATGCATATACGTCATGACCAACAAACTCCAAGACGATGTTAGACAATACACGCGACGTGCGCGTAAAATGCGTAGCGCCCCTTTAAGCTTTAAAGAGTTCAACACGAAGTATGGGACATCCTTACCGCTTGGTGCTGACAGTGAAAAAGCAGTGGCAACCTTCCGTAAGAGTTGGAGCAAACAGATGAAGGCAAACGGGTTCCCCATCCAGGGTCGTATGTACAATCTTTATAAAGCTATTTCTAAAGAGACGAGCGCTGTAGTGGCACCTTCTCTTAAACGTGAACTTATTCCACCGCCTGCTTCTTCTATGAACGCGTCGAGCGCACGTAGCCTGGGACAAATCATGAAGAAACCTAGGGTAGAACTCAGGGAAGATGTTAAGAAGGCAGTTGGTGAGGTAACGGCTAAACCGGCACCTTACACCATGGAAAACTTCAAACAAGACCTAAACGCATGGAAAGCAGCCAATCCTGACTCGAAATTAAACAAGGAAACACAGGTAGTCTTTTTCGTACCAAATCAAAAGGTAGACAATATGGAACACTTTGCGTCCAAGTTGACCCGCAACACTGGTCAGAAATTAGAAACCGGAGGAGTGTTTAAAATGAGGTCAGGGGTGAAGAAAGAAATAAATGGTATCGATACTAAAGTAGCAGCAGAAATCGTCGCGTCCGTTACCAAAGGTGGTAAAGGTCCGTTCTTTCTCCCTATCGCTTGTATTACAGGTGCGTCTAACTGTAAATGTTAATAATAAATATTTTTTATTTAATACCCATCACCGTATCTCGCTTCCATACTTCTAATACCGTTCTCTACACCAAATAATGTAGTCCATTCTATATAACCCAACGTCCGAACTTCCACTTTGCCTATTTTTCTAACAGCATACCTCCCGTATAAGTTTAATGGAGCCGCAGATACCCACAGGTTCAAATTTTTCTTCCTGTAGCGCTTGTCTGCCCATTCAGGATTCATGAACTCGATTACTTTATAGACATCATCATACGTGTAATCTTCATAGTCCATACTGGATGTTTCCCTTCTCCCAACATGTAACATTTTCTCCATGTTGTATCTATCTTCGAGGGTTGCGACAGTCCTAATGAACACCATGTCAATCAGACTATCTAATACGGGTCTCAGGTCTCCGTCTACTCTGAGCAGTCGGTTTAATATATTCCCCTTCCGGTCCTTTTTGTTTCCCAACTCATCCTCCTGATACATTACATGTCCCAATTCAACGAGGGTGGCCAACCGGTTGTCCTTATCCATTTCGTACAAGAGTTGGTCGAGGCTATCGCTAAAGACTCTTGAGACCAGTTGTCTCCAGTGGCTGATAAATCGAAAGCTGGGCCGTTCAATCCTGACGTTATCCACTATCAACGGTAGGAAGAGGCCATGCTCCAATTCCGTTTGTCCTACCAACTTCTCCATCGTTGTTTCGAGCTTGTGCTGTATATGGCTATCTGGCTCTAAGAATTTAAACTCCTCCTGTAGTCCCAGTACTTGGACCACTTCCCAATAATTTCGTAGAGAAATTACGGACACCGGACTGTAGACGCGTTCTATCTCATCGGAGGTAAGCTTGTTGCCCGTGCTACCTTTGGGCGCGTTATCCTTGAGGATATCGCGTACATGAGCCAATGAATTGCGCATTGTGTTGGCTTCATACTCTCCGAATACTTTCCTATCCTGGTGTCGGAGGGCACCGGCCATAATAAGTTTACCAAACTCTAGTAACAACGGCGACGGCTTCTCTGATATTGGGCGCTCTAACGCACGCCCAATTATGTGGCACAACTCATCGATGTAGACAAAGCCCTGGCGCACATCCCACATATGTTCCATAAGGTCTTCCAACATTGGCGTAGGGCCAGATATATGTTCGTGCCGGCCCAAATCATGCCCGTAGAAAAAATCACGGTTATTGTCGATTATGATTTCAGAACCGAACGGGAGTTCTAAAATTTGATGGAAATAGTCTACCATTTTGATGATGTATGCGGCAACATCCTTCATTGAAGTACCGAAGTAAATGCGTTCATATTTTGAGATTGCGGCCCTGTCCCTCACCGTTTGCGAATCTGCCAGTACCCTAGAAAACCGTAAAACTTGGTCTTCTCCCGGGATGCGAGCTTTGACACTGAAGTAGTCACTAAGAGACTGGCCTTCAACGATGGCTTTACCACCGTGTTTCCAATATTCGGCAAATATGGGTTTATCCATTGCTCTTTCTAATTCAAGATTTGGCACCTTAATGCTCTCTACGTATTGTTCTAAGAGCCGCTTGGAGATAACTGGGGCACGTCTTGGTACCACAACCCTAGTGGGCTCCGGTTCTCGTATAACGATGTGTTTGTACTCCCCGCCTATAATTTCCGCAATGTCCTCTACATTACTCTTGGTCCGTTGGCATTGTTCACTGCTGCCACACTTAACGTATAGTGTTGATAACAACTTCTTAAACAGGTGTTCCAACGTTCTCTTTATGACATTCAACTCTTTATTCGTACGAATCCATAATACAATAGAACCGGGTTCAATTAAAGTGTCAGACCCCATCGCTTCGATTTTAAGACTGGAATGTACAACGATGCATATGGTATTTGATTTTTTTATTTCGTTAAGACTCGATTTGTTCCTGTAGAAGTACAATTGGATATACTGCTTGTCATCAATGACTTGCAATGTCTCCTGGTCACTTAGGAAATTATTATCGATAATGGAATAACCATATATTTCATTAAAGGTCTCTGTCACCTGGAAATATACGACCAATACATTACCATTAGCCGCCATACCCTTGGAATCAGCCGATACTTCCTTTGACTCCATCAAAGCATTCCTTATATGTTCTATTATTTGCCCGGTCATGGTATCATCGATGTAGTCTCCGTAGCTGTCGTCGTAATTCGAAGCACTGGTTGACGCGATGATGTCTGTCGAAGCGGTGGTTGGTCGTGATTGGAGTAAAGAGTCGTCGTTGGACGGTTCAAGAACTTGAACCTCATCATCATTCGTCACTGGTGTTCTCCATCTCTTCAACTCTTCGGCCTGTGATGCGTTGACCTCCTCTAATCTGTTTATGATAGCATGTAGCCCTGTATTCTCACGCTCCAATTCATTAACACGCAGTTGAAGAGTTTCTGCCAACTTACGGTCGTTTTTCTTTTGACGACGCGTGGCTGTGTTTGCCATTTGGTCTAAAGAAAAGGGTGCTTATACTGCTTCTTTTTAAAATGAGAACGTCCTACTTAAGGCATCGTTACCATGAGCATATACATGGCATCATTTGTCGCTGAAACGAATCATGATAGCTTGAAGAATAAAATAATAAATATGAAGGTTATATCGAAACTACAACCACATGTGCGTTTAGACACCAGTTCTAAATTGTTTAAGATATATGTTCCTACAGCATACATGCCAGTGTGGGTACAACGCTGGTGGGCTCTCCATAATAGAAAAACCGACATCGCGCGGGTGACACTGTTGTACGAGGAGGTGTTTAAAGTGGCTGAGAAAGGTGTAGAGGATGATGATAAGGTGTTGTTAATGACTGCGTTAAAGGAATCTATAAATGGATTAAATAATTTAAAAACTACTTATGAGGAAGACATCACATGCGCGGCATCAATTGAATATATCATTGAACGTATTCGCCCCTATATAACAGAAGAGCAGTGATTGAACAATGGTATTAATGTTGTCCAATGGAATATTTTCACCACCAAGCGTACTGTATATAAATTCTTCTACCGAATGTTTCGGTGTTTTAGCACTTAAGTTACCTATCTGTATAGTTCTAGATACAGCATTTATTAAATATTCTTCACAACTGTATCCCTTGCTCCATAATATTGCCTCTACAGATGCCCCAATCCCCTTCAACTTTCTTAACGATGACATGTAAGCGGGGTATACTGGCCCGTTTAATTTGAACTGTCCATTCGTATAAACCTTTAAACACTGGTATAATTTTCTCGTGTCGGCTTCGGCTCGATGCGCGCCTGTATGATTTTCTTTGAGTATTAAGTTTACCAAACCTTTGAGAGAATAATCTGCCGTCTGCTTTAGATTATCTCTGAAAAAATGCAACGAATCAAAGAAAAGCCAGTTCTGTGGTATTATTGAATGATACATAATCATGTGATTTTCCAATACTGGTTTGTCGGAAGAGAAATTGTTGTGTGATATGAACACTGCGTTTTGACCGAATACGCGTCTCTCGACCCAACTGACTACCCTTTGCCAAATAATATCGAATGGTAAGGCTTGGCTCTCGTTTAAAAATGTTCTAGTGAGGTTGAATAGTCCTTCTACAACAGGTGGGGGAAAATTAAGCACTTTGGGGTCCGGGTCAACGAGTGTGGTAAATGTCTCACCAGAATTAACATGTAATATAGATATGTCCCATATTTGACACGATTTGATTAGATTTACATCACCTATAAATTCTAAATCATAAACAAAAATATGTTTCTGCCCTAACTGTTCGAATAGCTTCATTTGTTAAGACAGACTTATAGCTTTATACCTAATTTTATTCGGTCACTGAAACACATGCTCGTATACTGATAACACTGTTGATGGTGGGCCAAATCCGCTGTATCCATGTTTAAATAGTTTAATACCGATAAGTACATCGTGGAATAGTATGGTATTCCTACCGTGTAGTGCGGCATTCCGCCGTATGTTCCACATTATTTGAGGCATCGCCAGATTCATCCATTCAACACAAGATTTCATTTACACTCTCTAGGGTACTATTTATACACCCGTATATTCCTGTAATATGCAACCACCCCCAGCCAAACGTCAGAAGGCCATGACACAAACAGAGATAGTCAACTTTAGACCACTCTTAGTCAAAGCCTTCGAATATTTCGAGTTGTTAGAACTGAATAAAATTAATGGGTTAGTTATGAACAAACATATAAGCGCTCTAAACGCTAGCTCAAAACGTAAGACAGAGTGCTTAGGCGACATCCGTCTGGCATTAATTAGAAAGAGAATGGATATGTTCCCAGGTTGGGAACGCTCTGAGATGCAAAAACGCTTCCATGAAGGGTTCCTCCAAGCTGTTGCACTACACATATACAGAGAGGACGCGGACGTTGATATGGACGCCATTTGTCGTATGAACGACTGGCCCAACCTGAAGCAGCAAATTCTGTGCCAAACTCCGCGGCGTTTTGGTAAGACAACGGCGGTGTCGATGTTCTGCGCCGCGTACGAGATGACCGTACCCAAATCCGAACAGTGTATCTTCTCCACAGGGAAAAGAGCTTCCGATAAACTGGTAGAGAATGTGACCAACTTTATCAAGATGCATCCAGGCCAGGAGGAATTTATTAAACGTAGGGGTGAAATTCTATACTATTATGGACCCAAGAAGGGAGACGTGCGTAAGTGTTCCAGCTATCCGTCAGGTTCTAAAGCACTGAGAGGGGTGGGAGGCGATGTAATATACTTAGAAGAGGCTGCTTTTATGGACCTTAAAATGTTTAACGAGGTTATAGTGCCCCTACTCGAGTTAGAGACAACAGCATTGATATGCATTTCCACGCCCCAAGATAGTACGAATTTTTATAGTCTTATGTTCGAGATGAAGGACCCTTCCGGGGCCCACTTGTTTAACCAGCAGAAGATTGAGATGGTGTGCGAGGACTGTAAACGCGGTCCTCACCCTGAGAACTGTACTCACATGAAGCATTTATTACCCCGCTGGAAGAGTGGGGCCAAGCAAGACATGGTGAAGCAGATATACGGAGATAACGCTACTGATATGTTGAGAGAGTCTATGGGGGTGACAACCAACGACTCTTGCTCCGTGTTCCACCAGAGATGGGTGGAGAACTTTAAGAAGCGTCCACCGTACGCATTTGTCAACAGGCCCAAGTATATCTTTATTGGATGTGACCCCAACGGAGGTGGAGACTCCGAAATGTGTGTATTCAGTGCTTCCATGGAGGCTGGCCAGTTTATCATCGTTGGTATCGAATCGCAACACACTAAAGGTTATGGTGATATCCGGTCTTTACTAGTGACGCACGTAACGCAGTTGAGACGTACTTGGAAATCGGCCACCTTTATCTTCATACCGGAATCCAACTTAGGACATGAAGCCTCACATATGCACCATATGCTGAGCACACAACCAAGGATGCATTCCTTAATGGAGCGAGGTGAGCCAGGTGTTATTACTACTCATAGGAGAAAGGAACTCTATGCAAACTACGCTGTGGAGCAATTCGCTGGAGATGCCATGCATTGGGCTAAGGACTCAGAGTTTACATGCATGAACCCGTTCCAAGATGCCAACAAGCGTGCGGTTATTGTCAAAAAGAAGTTTTTACAACAGCTTGGATTTTTCAATAAAATAGTTATTCCACGGGGAGACCCTGAAGAAGGAGCGATTCCAAAGGTAGTATACTCTGGTAAGAAGTCTGGACCGGACGATACTATCATGACCATGGTTATTACACTGTATTGGGCCATGATGTTTATGACCAATCGGTCTACTCCGAATGCTGCGACACTAAGGTTAACGTAATATAAATAGCCAATGTATTGTTATAAATGAAACCCGACCAATATGTTTGTGTAGTACCCGGCAAATGGGAGCATCCTATATTTGGACAAATTAAAAAGCTTGATGAGAATCAACCACACTTACACGCGTTGGTATATGTAGATAGGAAATGGGGTGCCAATCATCATCTGAACCAGTTCAAGAATAATGCCGAACTCAAAGGGTTAGACCTAACCTGCGCTGTCAAAGAAATTGTTGAGCTCGACTGGACCACTTACTGGAACCAAGTAAAAAACCACGATATGAGCGACCACGATGTCATGGAACAAACGTACCAGGCGGTAGGGATGGAACTCAGCTGGAAACATACGGAAGACCCAGAGTATGACGATAGGCTAAAGCAGAAAAAAGTACACGCCAAAATCGCAGCCTTCAAACCAAAGCCAGCGGCACCATTTGCTAAAAATGATATAGTTACCGTTAGCAACGTGTGGAAATATCCAGGAAAGAAATTCCGAATGATAATAGCTGCCGTAGGTCCAGCAAAATTAGAAAAAGGTGATATGATACGAGACCTAGTGTTCGACAATGGGAATCAGCGTATACCATTGACATTGCCTGCCTCATACGAGGGAACATTAGGTAGGACACATGCTTTAGCATTCTATCTAGATGGATTCCCACAAAAACTTATATATGATATCGTACAATGGAACAGAACTAAGAATCGTAACTTTATTAAGAAGGAAGAGTTGAAGATGTAGGATACGTTAAGAATATGCGAGTAGAATAATAACATATATACAAATAATAAGAAATGAACACTTCACCTAATTCTATTAATAACCAATATTACCCTAAAAAAACCATGAACGGACTTAACAACCCTATATTGAAGACGGACAGCTACAAGGAGTCACACGGCCCTTTCTATCCAAAAGGTACTACGAAGGTACACTCGTACTTTACCTGCCGTAAGGGCGGAGCACATGACGAGATTGTATTCTTTGGTTTACAAATGCTAATGAATGAATTGTGCGTTCCAATCACCAAAGAAATGATTAAAGAAGCTAAAACGTATTTCGAAGTTCACATGGCCACATTTAACGCGGATAGATGGTACCACATTGTAAACGAGCATGATGGCCGTCTACCACTTACTATCTGGGCAGTACCAGAAGGCACCGTCTGTAAAGCTGGAGACCCGCTGATTGTAGTGGAGAACACGGACCCGAAATGTTTCTGGCTTACCAACTATGTAGAGACACTTCTCGTACAAGTATGGGCACCTACTACCGTTGCGACCAACTCATACCACATGAAAAAAGACCTCATGAGCGCTCTTAAAATGACTGGCACTGTTGACAGCTGGCAGCATCGTCTCCATGACTTCGGATGCCGTGGCGTTAGCAGCATGCAAACAGCAGCTATGTTGGGCTGTGCTCATCTAGCCGTTGGCTTCTCTGGTACAGACACTGTTCCTGCCCTTGTAGCCGCACGCGAAGTGTATGATTCATACTGTGCCGGATTTTCTATCCGCGCAACCGAACATTCAGTTGTTACCGCGTTTGGAGACACGCCAGAGAACGAGTTTGACGCATTTGTAAACTATCTAGAGAAAGTTCCAGACGATGCTATTGTTGCTTATGTTTGCGACTCGTACAACATTTACCAGTTTATTCGAAATATCATTGGACAGCACGACATAAAGAAAAAGATTTTGTCACGTAGTGGTTGTCTGGTTATCCGCCCTGATTCTGGAGACCCACCGACCGTTGTATGTGATGTGTTGGATGAGTTGGAGCTGGTGTTCCCAGCCCACCCGGTCCGGTCGATGCCTGGTGTTACTATCAACGAACATGGTTACAAGGTATTACCCAGCCAGGTGCGTCTTATCCAAGGCGATGGTATCGATGCCAAGATGATGGTTAAGATTCTTGTGGCCATTACTCAACGCGGATGGTCAGCAGACAACATTTCGTTTGGTTCTGGCGGTGGATTACTACAGAAGTTTAATCGTGACACACTCAAGTGTGCGTTTAAAGCATCTTATATTGAAGTGGACGGTAAAGGCCGTGACATATACAAGGCACCTATCGACGCCCCTGGTAAGAACTCACGCAAAGGAAAGATTCCTCTGGGCAACATGACGTTGGTATATGACAATGGAATTGTGATTCGCCAGAAATTCAACGATGTTCGCAAGCGCAACCATCTAGCGTGGGCTGACATTCCCCAGTTCCACGATGTGTGTATCAAGCATGGCATTGACGCACGCATTGCTCAAGCTCCTGTAACGGGATTCAAACGTGAACGTGCACTTGGATATGATAAGCGTGTAAGCTCAAGAGCTGGGAAGTATGCGAAGACGAACTTGCAGCAGTATAAAGTAACTTTTTAATTAACTATTATGGTTAAACGTATAGCTGTTATAGGACCTCATGCCACTGGCAAAACCTCTCTTATTCTACGATATTTAAATAAACCCTTTACAGAATCTTATATTTCTACTCTGATTGGCGAGCCGCACGAGATGCGTCCGGCTCGTGATATTATATGGGATACGCCACCCACGCAGCGATTCGAAATAGACCGTAAGATGTGGGCTCGTGCGTCTGGTTTTGTATTGTGTTTTGACCCACGAGACGATGATAGTTTTTTCTTAGCGCTTAATCTAGCAGACGAGATAGGAGTGGATAACAGACCCTGTGTAATGACTGCTACCAAGTCCGATACTGGTACACCAAACATAAAACCGGCATGGTCACAGGAAGCTTCTATACGTGGTTGGAAAATCATCAGAACAAGTTCGAAGTCAAATACAGGCGTTACACATGTCTTTGGAGAAATATTCGAACAGACTCCAGAGTCTAACTCGGTAGAGCTCGGCCGATTAGAATATGCGACAAGTGTAGTGAGTTCGTGTATATATAGCGGAGTTAACCATTACATATATGAGCTGGATAGAGACTATAGCTGAATGGATTGACGCGTCTTATTATGAGACTGCTGGCATACTATTGCTAATGTTCTTATGCTGTCTGTGGTGCACGTACACGATTATCAAAGGCTTGTGCGCACCATGTATCGCAATGTGTAATTGCTTACAGTGTTGTTTTATAAATCCATTGTGCGATGCTTGCTTCGGAAGGTCTTCAAAAAATAAGTATAGAAGAGTCGAACAAGAAGATAAAGATGCAAACGGGCCAGTGGTTTGACAGACAAGACATATACGATAACATGCATGACTTTCTAAACGAGATGGTCAACAAGAAAGAGTTGAGAGAGGAGACAGATGATGACAAGATATACGACGAAGTTATGGATTCGAGTACAACGCATTTCAACGAACCGATGAAGGCGTTGGCCTATCCGATGATTTGGTCGTTCATTATCACGTACGCGGAAGACAGAATCAAATACAGAAAGGACCTGGTGTATCCTCGTAAATATTTAAGAGTTGCCAAGTCTGTATTTTTCCAAAGACAAGAAAGCTAAAAAAAGAATATAAAACTTAAGTTAATATATATTATATGAACGAAACTATAGTAAACGATTTACCCAAGTATTATGTAACACCCTACACCTTCTTCACCGTTTTTTGTTTCCTTTGGATTGCTACTGCCTGCTGTCGCGCAATGGCTATGCCACTTAAGTTATTATATGGCGTGACGATAGGCATGACCAAAGGTGTAGAAGCGTTGATTAGATTAGCTGGAAAACGCCGTTCGCATATGTAGAACATATTTGAATGTATAAATGACCGTACTTGTAATGACAAATGGACAGAGTAGACCAGATTTTTTTGAAAATGTTAAACTATAATTCGGTATCGTTGGGATGTACAGATTCGCCGTATAAGATATCTAAAGACATCATACAAGCCGGTTTAGTTGGCCCAACTCTGCCTATAATGAGACATCTTAGAGACTTTATCATGACACAAGATGAAAATAGGATGATTGTATTTAATGATAAACATGGTACTGCGATTGCTATTCTTAATACAACAAGAGTGTCTTTGGACGGGTCTCGTACCATAGACTGGACGGAGATTCCGCTTCGGCCACATATGGTAGAATTGCCAGGCGGTTCCGAAATGACCAACCCGGTATGGGTTACCACCTATAGACAATTATAGCATGTCTTCTCCTATTTCATCGGCGTTGATTGATGGGTCATGGAATATATCATTTTTGTTCCACCAGTTATCTATTTTTAACCATACTCGACTCATACCCAAACTAAAGCCTTCTGTTTTGATTTTCCACAAACTATAGAAGATAAACAGAGGTATGATTAGATAAGACGTAGCAAACACGCACATTGTCCGTCTGGATATCCACATTGCCATTACCAAGTAGCAAAAAAAGTAATACACAATATAATAGGCTGGTCCCAACAAATTCAAATCGTAGGAGAGTTCGAAAGCGAAGCAGCATACCCATACAATGAGTTCAGATACGGCTTGTCTAGGGTCTTTGTTGTGCTCTACGTGGTGTGCTATTCTACAGACAATAATAGATAACACCGGTAGTCCTAACATCCACTGGTGTCCATCCAACCACATCTTGTTCCCATGACTCAACACCCAGTGAAGAACCGACGTACTGAAGAGTTGAACCGTCCACCGATTGGAGTCTTGTATTATAACATAACAGGACGTCATCACCGTAGTCAACAGAACAAAAAATAACCATAGAGCAGATATCATTCCTATATCCATGATAAACCCCAGGTCCCTAAGAGAGAACAGGACGATGACAAATCCCCAGATACAAGTCCACAACATCAATGATGTTTTATCCGAACCTACAATCCGTGCTGATTTTTCTATGTTTACCATATCCTGATGTAGTTTAAACGCTATGGCAAACCCTATAGAAGTGTATACAACGAGAAGATTAAGCAGCGGAATCGCTCGCCATGCTGTATTATTACAGGCAAAGTAAGCAGAGAATGTAGCCATACTCCATATAGATAGAATAAAAGTCTTCATTTATTAATTTAAACACTATTATATACTCAATTCTGTTTGCGATTATCACAATATGCATCCTTCAACGGTTTCGCTATGTATAAATCTACTGTGGTACCTTCCAAGTAGGGTTTGCGAATGTTATCTTCTAACCAAACAAGTATGTTGTGTAATGGCATTTACATATAGTTGAAATAGTTTATATAATGTTAATATTTTACTTTAGATTTAGTACAGAGTCCATTAGCTCCTCTATAGTAGTGAGCTTCCATGGTTGGGTCGGGTAGCATATCGTTACCGTTGCAATAGCATTGTCCTTTCTGTTCTATCTTAGACTTAATGACCGCTCCTCCATCGTCTAGAAAGTTCCACAAGCCAGAATAATATTGTTCCAAATAACCTTCTTTCTGGGAAAGCTCATCGGTACACATGGTCATCTCAATGGGTTTTCCACCACAAGATTGTGTACACGCTTGTCTAGGCGTTCCGTCACTACCAATATAATCCCATATGTATTGCGGAGCGATAGATGCGCATACCTCCACTCCCAACGGTAGTGTGCGTGGGCAGGACATCATGAACCAGTCGGAACCGATTTCCATCTTGTAAAAATTAGGAGGCGCTTCGTCGCACATGTCTCCCTTGGCTGCTACCGTTGGTATGTCTAGTAATTGCGTAGAACATCCACATTTACCGGCATTCATTAACCGTATTTGATATTCGGCATTTGGCTCATCTTCTTTTCGCTCGCCTATAGCGTCTGCGTAGATACAGGAGCCCAGACCTTTCTTCCAGTTACAAGCTGCTACTCCCGTTCCGTTCTCCGAACCTGGACACATTTGACATGCTGTCTGCGCTTCTATAGCGTTGCCATCGAGCAAAGAAGCGTCTATATCGGCAGGCAAATAGAAACCTTGTACACACTTCTGACACGTCTCCGAGTAAATGGAAGTGGCCAAGCACTCGCAGAACTCACCCCTCCAGGTAGACCCTGTTTCTATATCTGTCTGACACTTACATTCCATACCAGTGTACTCGTTTAAAACGTCATACATCGGGTTACATGTTCCTTTACCATTACAGATAGTCTGACCGTTTACATCTATGTCGTTGTCCCAACCTGGACATTCATCACAAGCGGGTGGGAATCTTCCCATAACTATTGGCCCATACTCTGTTCTTACACCATCTACGTAGGTATCGTTGCCTCTACAGTTGTAACAAGTGGCATTGCCGCGTTTGGCTTCCGCACAACATGTTCGTTCGGTACACTCACCTTCGGTATCCCAACCGGCTGGTAATATAGAACCAATGTAAGGATTGCCCATAAAATTACATTCATCGTTGTCTCTACAGACCACGCCGTTGAATTCTTTATCCCAAGCTTCTGTGGGGCCATTTGGCCAACCATAAAGCGACCTACAACGCCCAGCACAGTTAAAGGTTCCTGGACAGTCGGTGTCTATTTCACATATATCCCAAGAAGGTGTACATTGATTTTTGATACCACCCTCTGGAATACCAGCCATGCATTCGGTTCCTGTACAGTCCCAGACATGCTTCTCGTATGCTTCGTTGTGCCAGCATGAGCCGTGCCCGTTGCATACGTTGTCATCGTTCATGGGTAACGAACCATTGTGGCCTAAACATGGTTTACATTCTACATCTGGGTGGCCACCGTGGTATGCCGAACACTTCCCACATACGGGCCAATTGGTGGGGTAGGTCCAGTATGCCGAATCGGAAGTGGGAATAGACTCTGTTTGGGTCCACCCACGTTTACAAAATACATATGGATATTGAGAGTTGTCAAACCCTGGTGCTTCTAACTCGCATTTCTCACCAGTCCATACGCGTTCGCATACACAGTCATTTGAAACCGCATCACGCGTGTAATGTATGGCACATATTGTACAATTGGTACCGACATATCCTTGGTCGCATGTACAGGTTCCAACACCCATGACTCCATCGTCACAGATTCCGTGGCCATTACAGATGCCACCTTCTACTCCTAATCCGGGACAATCATCGCAATGTATGCCCCAATAATCCGGTTTACACTCACAGACGTTTAGATACAACGGGTTACTGTCCATGGATAATATACCAGTGACAATAAAAATCAACGCCATCGCTAGCATTCCGCAGTTCATCATAAATTGTTCGGTTCGATATGCCCTAACGAAACTGATGAGGTGGGAAGCAAACCACATCAACCACTGCCAGAATATCACTACACCAAGTCCTACCCATAGTGCGGAGAATACAAAACCATGGTTTATCTCGTCTAGAGTGTAACCAGAATCGTTTATCTTGGCTATTCCCAACCCCGTAATACCTATTCCCACAGGAATTGCGAGGGTGGACAACACGACAAAGAGAGCTTTCGGTTCCATTTGGTTAGTAGTCTTGTCTATTTATACGTGTTTCATTCCGGTTGACTATCAGATTTATTTCACTATATCTAATATAAATCTCATGGATATATAATGTACTCACATCCAGAAATCAATTACAAACCACAACATCCAATGTTACAAAATTACACCCAATCACCAAGAGGTTACACCATCGAAGAGGAAGGTGTGTTCGACAGTATCAAAGCTGGGCTATCAAAGGCCGCCGATATCGCTAAGAAAGGCGCGAAAGCAGTTATGGAAGCGGGAGCCAATATGGCTGGTGTCTCCACCGCACCTAAAGCTAAGATGACCAAAAAGAATGGTACGGCTTGGCTTATGTATTACATGAATGCCCGCAGACTCATGAACAAAGAGGTACCACAGAAAGATGAATACAAGGAGGAACAAAAAAACAAAGAGTTGTACGAGAAATTGAAGAAACAGACGGACGGAGTTATTTCGTATGATGATGCCAAGAAACTTGCTGGTGTAAAGTAAATATTTTTTTTTAATAATTATAAATTAAGTTGAATTTGTTTAAGATTTATTGTAACAAGCCTTGAGCTGTGCGTACTTTCTCGTACTCCATATCCTTAAGGAATGCATTCTCTCCAGTACGTACTGACTTAGCTCCAGCGTATACGTTAGGCCCCCAATGACCTGTGTTTAAGGTAACACGGTCGTACTTGTTACCTTCCACTGTTTGGCGTGCTTCCAATTGCATACCTTGCCATGTGATGGAATTGTTGAATCGCAATGGACTCAAGAACTTGGACTCGTCTTCACCGAACGTCTTGATATTGCGGAATCCAAGTGATTTATTGTAGATGCGTGAGAATGGGTAAAGACCTTCCGATTTGTCTTGCAAGTCAGTTGGTACTTCGTCCAAAATGGTACCTTCGTACACACCTGACAAATCAAGTGGGTTGGTAACCATACCTGGGCGGCGTGGGTTGGAACCGGTACGAAGATTAAAGTCGTCGTCTGGAGCATCGAACCTGTCTTTGCCTGGGATAATCATCGCAATCAAATCTTTCTGGAAATAATCGTTCTGGGAATCACTCTTGAATTCTTGTGGGCCATCATAAATTGAGGTACCCTCACCCGAAACGTAATTGCGTGCAAAAATATCCTCAGCGATAGTGATGTTCTTAGGCTGCTTAATTATACTCTTGTGATAAAAAGTATAGTGGCCTATATGGACCTTATGAATGACGTCATCACTTAACATGAAGTCATGGTGTCCGTGTGCTGTCATACCAGTCTCAAGACCGCGTTTAAGGAGAATGCCGCTCGCCATATCGTACGTCTGGAATGGACGAACAAGTAGCACCCTGAATGGGGCGCTGTTAGATTTGCCAGCTGCTAGAACAGCTCTGACCAAAGCTTTGTTGGCAGCGACATTCACGTCTGCGTTGTTAACCATTGCGGCAAGTTCTGCGTCTGCGTTTGCGCCAGTTGGCTGGCCAAGTTGGAGACCTGCGATAACGTCAGCTTTGTCTTGTGCGGATATTCCTTGAAGTGCTGCTAGACCTTTAGCCGCGGCTTCAATGAACTCAACGCGTTCGAAGTTATCCACATCCATGGAATACAAGTAGGAGTCGAATAATCCGGCATTTGCGATATCTTCGTTGTTAGGCAAAGCGGAACCAGAAGCGGTGTCTTTGCCGCCCAAGGTGAAATGCTCACCAATTTGACGCCTACGCACTAACAGGTCATAGGGCTCACCAATGAAATCAATATCGAAGGGTCTAGATTCAAATACCTTAGAACCCCTAAACGTTTGGAATCTGGAAGGACCAGCTTCTAGTGCTCCTTGCGTGGCAGGGCCGCCTTTGGAGTATGCCAATGGGGTTGGCCCATCTACCATCGTTACGTAAATCGACATCTTTGATGGTACAATCCAGGTATCAGGAGTTACCCCCTCGTAGCGCATAGTATCCTTAAGTTCCGCGTCTAATAGGTATAATCCGCGCTCCTTTTTTTGTACTACGGCCCACAGGCGCTTACCAGCGCGTTGTAGGTCGCCTGGGCGCTGTACTCTAGCACCGTGTTGCCTATGCCATTCCTTGTAATGATTGTCGGATGATAGGAGTGCGTATACTACGCCATGGTACGCCGTTTCGTTAACGGAATCGACGATTTGCCTTAAATTCATTAGATAGTGCTGTTTGCCTTCTGCTGTAGTATAGAAACCGTGTTCTATAATAAAGGCCAAACCACGGCGCACTAAACGGTCGCTTCGAGCTTCTCGCTCAGCAGTGACATAGCGTGGGACACCTTGATGCGGTTCTAGGTCCATTAAGGTTTTATTGAACCTGAAGATTTCCCATTTAAGGTGCAAATCATCAGTTTCGACCCAAGGTAATACCTGGCTCGTGTACCAATCATTTTCGTTAGTAACTAGGTAGTCTATGACTCGCTCGAGGTACTTATTCTTTCCTTCGTACGCTTTTGGTAGGTTGTAAGTCTCATGTGCGAATTTGTCTTCCGCCAACATCTTAGAATACTGGGGATTGACTTCGCCAAAGTAATGTTTAAGGGAGTTGATGTGTCCGCCGGCTCCATCGCCTGCGCCAGAACTTCCTGGGTTTCCTGCTAGGTGGTCTCGTCCTCCTCGTGAAAATGCCATTTTAATATAAAGCTAGAAACAGCCCCTATATACACTTATTTTATTGTTATAAATAATATACAAATCCGATGTAACAAATCGTCTACTACGGTATATAAACCGTTGGATTATTATCAAATGGGTTTGATAATATCCAGTTGGTTCGATGATTGGGTAGGACAGTTTTTCCAGCCTACTCAAATGCTTCTATTGGGGTTGGATAATGCCGGCAAGACACAGATTCTATATTGTATGAAATTGGGCGAAGCCATATCTAATACCATGCCTACAATGGGATTCAACATAGAACAGATACAATACAAGAATCTCACATTCAAGGCGTGGGATTTAGGCGGTCAAACGAAGTTCCGCCAGATGTGGCATCACTACTACGAACATACCGACGCTGTAATTTTTGTCATAGACTCGAACGATAGAGAGAGGTTTAATGAGAGTAAACAAGAACTACACGCGTTGCTAAGCAACGAATGTCTTCGTAATTGTCCTTTTCTTATATTCGCCAACAAACAGGACTTGCCACAGTCGGCAGAGGTAACTGAACTGAAGAAGGTGTTCGAGTTGCATCTGTTTGATTACAGGCAAAATGTGCATCTAGTTGCATGCGAAGCAATAAATAACACGCGTATTACTACCGGTTTAGATTGGTTGGCAAATGCCATATAAAAAGGCTGTGTAAACAGCTATAATGAACAAGAAATGTCAACGCTGTAATGGATGGCTTCGCATGAGAGGCAAGGTACCACAATCATTGACCACCGCATATGGAGGAGAATACTGTTCCACAGGGTGTGCGATGTCAGCTATTAACGAGTATGAGAAAACGAACGCTGTTATGAAGCCGGAACAGGAAAAGCTCCAAGAAGAGATACAGAAGGCTATAGACGATAACAATGTGGAATGGTTTATAAATCCAGATGAAATAGCTTAAACTTTATTTATTACTTTACATTTAAACCCTGTACGTTCAAACTCTAGCGAACAATATGTTGGCTTGTGGTCACTCCCAATCTGCTCATTGAAATCTGATACCATCTTTGCAAACTCATCCCAACTCTTTAATTTTGTCACATCTTGACCGTTGAACCGTGTCAATGTGGAACCTGGCATAATCTTGGCACCTTCAGCTTCGATACACACCACCCGGAATAAATAAGCAGCCTTAGGGTCTGCGTACTCCATCAACTGGCATTCCTTGACAACATTCATATTACACTGAATCAATTTCATGTTCATAATGGCCATCCCGTTGACTTGACCAGACTCGTTGTTGAACTGACTAATCGTTCTCATCTTAGGTTGCTGTTCCTTGGTTGGGGATGCGATATTAAACGACAACTCACTGCGGTTGTTGTTCAACTTGGGGCCGCGGATAACATAAAGCTTTACGACATGGGGGTCTTTGCCCTCTTGTTCCCACTCTAAATGTTGAAGCTTAGAAGTCAGCGTGTGCGTAAAGTCTAGCGCACTACCTTTTTCGGAAAAGTGGCCTTCCTTGTCCAACATAGTCTTTGGAATGACTTGCTTACCACCTTTAGTTACCTCGAAAGCATAGATTAAATCGTCTTCCAACCCTTTAGCTGATGCGTAAAGACTACCAGGAAGAACAGTGTTAACGATAACGCCGTTTAGTTTCTCGTTGGCGCCTATATTATAATATTCGCGGTAAGCAACATTTTGAATCGATTGACAATTCTCCCAACCAAATATAGGAGCGTGTAACAACCGTGGAATAGAAGCGTGCCTCATCAACTTGGTTATGTCTAGATTCATCACGTGCTTTTCGGCATCGCATCGAATCTCACGCCACCCTCCCATTTGAGACTTGTAACGAGCCAATTCGGCATAACGTCCTTGTTGACACATGTGAAGTGTCATTGCCAATAAATAAACACCTTTGGCTTGGTTGTAAACGTGTCTGTTTAACCAGGAGGCAAACACTCTTGGACTTCCCGCGACGCGGCCACCAACAGCGTGCTCTTCCCACTTGGCTTCAAAGTCTTTCATATTTTCTGACAACCATTTAGCTTGTTTCTCTGTAACGATGCCAGCACCAGCTACTTTGGTAACTTCCACGCTCGTGCCCAACGCTTTCTGTAGCATGGCTAGGATACTACTGGCCTTATCGCCAAGGTCTATGGGTGGGTCTACCGTGGCCATCATCGCAGGCAACGCAGCTTTGAGTTCCATAACCGTAATCATGCCTCCTTCGCCTTCCACTTGTTCACCGGACAACTTCATAGTAGATATGCCAACGCAGTAGTTCTCACCCTCGTACTCAACAAACACAGGGCCGCCGGAGTTACCATGGTTAATAGGTGCTTGTATAAGGTATCTTATCTCCCCGTTTGTCATCACGTATATGCCACGTGTATTACCCCACGACGTTTGTTGATGCGGCAACCCCAACGGGTGGCCTTGGCACCAAACTCTAGTATCCATAGGAGAGAACATCTTTTCATTTCCTAGTTTAATAGGCGGAGCCGACTTGATGAAGGTATTTTCTTGAGGGTTAGTCACGTATTCATCTACCATCTTGTCCCAAATTTCCTTATGAACCTTGAGAAGTGCCAGGTCACGGTCGTAACAGATGGCAGATACTTCGGCAGGCATGTCTTTACCGTGGCACCAGCACATCTCAATGCGATGGATTCTACCAGGGGCTACTACATGAGCATTAGTTATTAATGTTACGTAGTTTTCATGAGCTGATTTTACAATCCATCCAGTTCCAACGGCTTGTTTAGTAGGGTCTACAGGGGTAGAAATTCTAGCAATAGAAGGCGAATAGCGTATATGTTTTGAAGCAGTGCTCATTATATTAAAAATAGTAATCCTTATATACAGTTTTAGGTTTAGTACACAACCGGTGGTAGAGGTGGAGATGTTGGAAACGTCGGCCAATTGTGGGCCGCGATACCTCGTATCTTTACTTCGTTCTTCAAATGTAGAAATTTCTCCTCCGCTTCCTTCACGTGCATCTTTTCGATTTCCAGCTTGTGTAATAATCTCTTGTTCATGTTGTAAAGCTTACGAATACAATCTCTATACTCATACGCCTTGTACTTTATGGGGGTAGGTTCAACCGTCCTCATTCGTTTACGGGGGGCGTTTTCGAATTCAAAATTGCGCTTTCTTGTGTTATCGTCCGGAATGCTGTCTAGCACGCGCACACGCTTGACAACTTCTTCGAGGTCTTGCTCTTCGGGTTCTCTACAGCGTTTTGGCATGATGGTTTATATACAATTCCAAGGGTGTCATAAATACCCTCGAATATTCGTCACATACACGGGCATTGTCTATGTACAATGATGTCTTCCTCCTCTTCTTCAACGGCCTCCAATATGAAATTACCACCTACTACGGCATCCTTGGCTATACTATGCATTAAAAAAATAACTTCGGATTCGTGTGAGGCATCTACCTCATAATACGTGGCAGATAACATTTCCGCGTAGTTACGAACATTTTTCTTAGGAAAAGGCACTTCCAAATCTTTTTTCAGCCCGACAACACATGCCGTATAAGGATTACCCTTCATGATAGAATCTACCAACTCTACGTATTTCTTTACTGATTCAAACGTTTCCGGCCTACTTAAATCGAAACAGAACAGCACAAACTTGGAATCTCTTAGAAAACGTGGTATGATAGCACCAAAACGGTCATCGCCGCTACAGTCCCACATTTTGAGGGTTACATATTGGTCCTCTTGAACGCAGCGATATACACCCGAATCAATGCCTATAGTTGCCACATATTTCTCAGGAACTGGCTTTCCCATTGCTCTCAGTAGTATACTAGTTTTACCAACCTCACATGCTCCCACTAAAGCCACACGAACGGTTATTCTTTTTGAGATTGACATATAAATACGAACTCAACCATCTATATATGTCCAAAACTCAGCCGATAGCAATACCTCTCAGGACACCGGCCACTTGGACTGCGGATGAGCGGGTCAACCAATGCTTCTCCTGTAGGCGCGAATTCGGTATGTTTGTTCGCAAACACCATTGTAGGGTCTGTGGGCGTATATTTTGTGCAGACTGTTCGAACTTTAAAATAAAGGTTCCCTCATTCATTCGACACTTTATAGCCTCTAGCTACGATGGTAAACCGCTGGTGGACGAAGAGAAAAGAGTATGTTCTGTATGCTATGGCACGACTTCCACAGCGAACGCTACGAGAGACGAGATATATGTCATAGCAAATCTACCGTTGGATATGAAAACCATATATCGGCTAATGTTAGTATCTAAGACATACTGTGGCGCTGTCACAACACTGATGTCACTTTGGAACTCCATACAGTACAAATTACCGCACACAAAGTTTACCAAGTTAGAAAAATCTCTAATAATCAACCATATGCCGGAACTCAAAGGCCATTCAGCATGGGCCATACAAATCATCAAAGCGCTCAATGTTGTACCACCCGGAGGTAAGAAGACAACGGGTTGCGACATACTCATGTGCGGAGACGGGTGTCAACCGCGTCTAACTGTGTATGATTTGTTGGAATTGTATACACACAACCACCAGCTAAACGTGGATGTAGACCGGTGGGCCGGTGGAGCTTGGGAGAAGGTTGATTGCCAAGACCACGTTCGACTCATGCCTTGGTGGGTACATATATTCAGACAACGCCCCCACATCGCTACGGGCAAATTTATCCACCACATAGCGCATGACATCGATGTTGTGTATGCGTTTTTGTTCGAACTAAAGCTACAATCCCAAGACGTGGGATATCAAACCATATTACTCAAAGTTTTAAACGAATGCTTGAGACATATCAGTCAAGACATACGCCAGGACTGGGAAAAGTCCGATGCCTTTCTTCAATTCCTAGAACGTCTGGCATCTACAGATATGCCAAGCCGTCGCGAACGCTTCGTTTGTGACTATACAATACAGGCAGGGGAAGACTGGAGCGTGAGGGCACCATGGGACCCTGACATACGGATACACCGTGTAGGAATGGACATCAAGACGCTCAAGAGTGCCTCAAGACCGATTCAAATACCTCTCTACACCAATAAAGGTACCGTTGATATATTATACAAGAAAGAAGACGTACGTAAAGATAAGATGACGATGGACATGACGTACTGGTTGGAAAAGATAACAGAAGGCGCAGTAGCCTTCACACGTTACGATGTGTTTCCCGTCACCGCTTTAAGTGGTATTATAGTCATGCTCAACGGTGTAACTACTCTGTACGATATAAAACATAAACACAGAACCACGCTACAAAATTTCATATTGGATAAGAATTCCGACCTAACAGTAGACCAACTGCGGACTAGGTTTGTCAAATCGGTAGCTGCGGCCTGTGTTCTGTCTTATGTCATCGGTGTGGGAGATAGACATCTAGAGAACATGCTGGTTACAGACGATGGTAAGCTTATACACGTAGACTTTAGCTATCTACTGGGCGATGACCCTAAGCATGTCAAGAATGAGATGCGTATCACGCCAGACATGTTGGACGCCTTGGGAGGTACCGGGAGTAGCACCTTTACACAGTTTCAAGAACTGTGTTCAGATGTGTACAAGAAGATAAGAGAGAAGTCTAGCTTCTGGTATTGCTTGCTCATTTATCTTAGCGATGCTACACCTAGGATAGGTCATTTTTGGGGGAAGAGACTGAGAATACAACGCCACGTGTTGGAGAGGTTGTGTCCGGGTGAGTTGGATGAGCACGCGTGTATGCAAATAGTAGAGATAGTGAAGAGGTCGTCAAAGGATGGGTGGTCCAATAGTTGGTCCGATACAGCTCATAGTCTTGCTAAAAATATGTCAGGTATGTTTAATTTAGAACTTTAATTTTTTGAATTTGTACAAGTAATCATCTTCCTCTTCTTCTTCCTCACTTTGAGACACGACAAGGGGTACGCTACCTTGTGTATAATTTAAAATCATACGTACAAGTGGCGTGGGTTTTTTATCAAGCTCTGCCGTACCAAAATAAGGGTCATTCGGTCTACCTGTTTCCGCCGACTCCGCATGCTCTACATTGCTAGGTAACTCATTCCACAGTGCTTCTTGTAGAAGTTTGTATCCGGGTGCTGGCGACGGTTTCGGTCCTAGGGTTCTACCACCTATCATCATTTCGGCATGTCTCTTTATCCAGTGAGCGAATACCAACCCTGTGGCCAACCATGGTGTTGGGCGTGGTTTGTCTTCTAGGTCTATAAAATCGTCACACTCCGGTGGTATACGTATCATTACTACACCAGGTTGACACTTCACCTTCATCGGGTTTAATTGATTTTCGCTCCACCATTTGGCCTGGGAAGTATAAACATTATTCGCGATATCCCTATCCATTATAGGAGTTCGTATGGAAGTCACCATAATATGGTCATCGGCTGCTCTGGTTCCCCACTCTACTGGTTGTTCTTGTTCCCCTTCCAATGTGTTGTCTCCAAATCCTTCAATACGTTGTATTTGTTCAGCAAAGCCTATAGTCATTCTTCGTTGGACACAGGTCGCTGACTTCTTGGAATTGATACAATGGCCTATCGCATTGGACTCTAAACCACGATGGAAGAAGGCTGTTCTCATCCCGTCGTCGTCCAACAGAAAAGGTTCCAGTCCCACGTTTACGGTTTCTTCGTTGTTTTCTCTATCATATTGCCGCGCATGGTCGTTAAACTTTAAGAAGCACGGACGTCGCACTACCCGTTCTAGCTCTCTATCTTGAGCCCGAAAACCGTCCCAACAATTCTTACCAATGAGTTCGTCTCGTCCGTCTAAATATACTTGACGGAACATATATGTCTGTACGTGCCATTCTTGGTAGAACAAAGCCATTTCGTACATATTGGCTAAATAGTCTTCGCCTGGGTCGTGGTCAATCCCGACAATAATATCAGCCATATCGTCCATAGTCTTACCGTCGGTGTCCAGTACGTTACGTAACTGTATCTTGTAGAATCTCAACCCTACTGCGTGGTCTTGTTCGCGCCCGACTGTCCTATTCGAATAATGCGGCCACATAATAGTATTGAGAGTGGCATACGGCATGGAGGTGTTATCGTTTTCGAATGTTTTATCTTTAATAGGTACAACCCCGTAGATTATGTCTGGTGGTTCTTGTTCAGCTAATAAACCACCTTGGTTCTTTGTTTTAAATTGTCTGCTTTTGGAGCCGCCTTCCAATTGCCCGTTGAACACCTGCTGCCAATATTGTTTAAACCATCCACCGTTTTTCGGTCTTATAGTATCGGGTATGGAGGCTCGTTCGTTCGGTGGGACCAATGTCTCGTAGAGGGACCTGCCCGGGTTCTTATTGTGGAACCATTTTGTATTTTTTGGATTGTGGATAGTTTTCGCCCTAGCGCGTTTACGTACACATATTCCATTCTCCATTACTACATATGGTTCTATCATTTTCATTACACGGTCATAAACGAGTCGGCGTTTCGGAAAATAATCATCAACTATATCTTCTCTACCAACATACATATACAACCTGGTGGCTCCGGTCTTATCGAATAGGTTGCTGTCGAGTATATCCAATTCGTCTTTGGTCGCTGATTGAATGTTCATCATGTGGTCGGTATAAGCTGCTACATATGTGTTTAACTTCCTCCAATCGTCCAATTTTAACGATTCCAACCAGCCTGGCCACATCCCTTCCAGAGAAAAAACTCGCACGCTCTCATTGATAGGATTTGGTAACCAATATTCTTTGTAGGCATTGAGCCCACCAAAAAGAGCAAAGAATACCATGTTGGCCCAGAATTGTACAAAGGTATCCTCGTGCGGTTTATCAAGAGGTGGTAAACATTCCACTTGTTCCAACTTACGAATGCCGTGATTAAATATATATCGTTGACCACCAAGTTGTATCGCCATTTCCAACGGACCATCCGCATCATCGACCCAAAAATGTCCATCGCCAAGGGCAGCGAATAAAAAGAATGTATCGTTCCATTCCGATATAGCGTTGTGATTTATCCAATGTTGGAGTTTTCTATTTTTTGTAGGTCCAAAGATAACTTCACTTCTAAGCTCTTCCCATGTCCACGGTTTACCTGTGTAAGGGTGTTCAATTGTTTCTCCTCCATCGTCTTCAGGATATATAATACCTTCAGCTGTCAGATGGTCTACAATACATAGATGGCAGACGCGTCTATTGGTTATCGTAGTATGCGCTGCCTCGATGGAGGTACCTTGACGAGCAGACCTTGGCCAATAATGAAGATTTGTATTCGATGTTGTACGGCGTGGGTCTGGTATAGGTGGAGCACCATCGTCACCGGCTACTAATCCTCGTATGGTTTCTAGTAGGTGTGTGGGATGACCTGCTACGTCGTGCGTGCCCATGTTGACAGGCCTGTAATGAGCTTCACGGTCGTAACCTTGCATGGAACCAACGTGGTGGTCGTAAAGAGTGGGGTCACCTAAGGCTGTCTGTTTGTGTTTGGCAATATGTCCAGCCATCTTACGGCCTGACTCGTGAGCAATATCCTTTATGGTTCTTTCTATCTCGTCCGAATTGGCCAACTCGTACAGTTCAATGGCTTCGTATCCAGTGTTGGCCGTGGGCGCTGTGAGCCTGGGGTCCAACTGCATCTCTCTAAAATCCCCATTCTCCAACCAACTCTCGACCACGCGTCTTGTTCCCAAACGAGCTCTGCTGACAGCTTTCCCAATGATAGTATTTCTACCAACTTCTCCGAATCTCCTCCACCACTTAGCACAATCGCCGTTGTACTCAAACTGTATCCACCCCGTTTCTATGTTTGCTAATAATTCATCGCGTATCGCTGTGCTTTTCAAACATCTGGCTAGCAACGGCCCGTCATTCGACCCATACGCCGCGGCGGAGAAGGACGCGTGGTCATTTAAAAAGCAATGTATCGAACGCCCAACGAGCCACGGGGCAATAGCATCGTCCTGTCCCGGGTACGTCCCGGGTATATTCCAGGGGTCTGCTAGGTCGTCAAACGAGTATTTATTTTCTGTGTCCATGATAACAATACCACGCATAAACATATGAATGGTCTCTGGCCAAAAATGAATAGAATACACACCAGAATTATTGGGCGAGTACAACATCCACATGCGCCGCACTACAGTCTCCATTTCACCCCATCCTGGTGCTTTACTTCTCGTATCAATTCCTAATTTTCTAAGCGCACTATCGGGTCCAGAACGACAGCAACCATTGTTTAATATTTCTATACAGGCTTGCATGTAATACTTATATCCTTTGTAAGCATTGGACTTACCACCTTGACTGATAGAGCGTTTGTTCCCACCTAAGTTATATAGAGCAGCACAACCAAACCCACCAGAGTCTGCGGATGCATTTTTACTATGTTGACCTCTCATGCGCCATGCTTCTTCTCCTTCTTCACCGGCCTTGTGCATGAGTAACTTTGCTAGTTCTCGTTCTTTAATACGACCATCGAAATCGGATGTGTACTTGGAGACCTTTACACCGTTGTCATTGATATAATAATTTTCTTTACCTTCGCCATTTAGAAAATATCGAAATAAATAACCCATGTAACCTCTACAAAATTCTGGCATAGTCTGTCTAAGGAATACTGCCAGTGGTACGCATCGCATGGCTCTCCACCATAACAAATTAAAATAGAAATCACACCCTTGACTCACATAATCACGTACCTGTTGTTCATACGACGATATGAAATTAGGCCACTTCTGCCTATCATACGGAGAAGGCCATCTAGTTGCCATATATACGTATTCCGTTTTGGTTTTATAGTGTATATAAATCTAATGTATAACATAAATGGCAAGCTTGGCACAGGAGGAACAACAAGAGATGCCATTTGAAGAACGCGGTCATATGGTCGAACAAATCGTAGATGCCGCCTATGACTTATTTAGTGGGGGTCTGGTAGCCAAGTGGGACCGCACGACGTCAAGTTGGTACGAAGGAGGTCCGGCACGCTACGCTATTCGGATGTCCGACTACTTCACCACAGAACCTTACAACCATACAACGGTTAGATTTAGTCCAGCGTTGATACAATATCTCCTAACAAGAATAACGTTGCCGCCCGGTGTGACATTCGAAACTGAAATCGATGGAGACATTCCCGGAGACCCACGAACTGGCGAACTCAACTCTAATGTGGAACACGGATTTAGGAGGGACAGACTAATAAACGTCGTAGAGCGTAGATTTCGAGACCGTTTGGACCAGAAAGAGTATAGTAGTCGAGGCGATGACCCAACCAGGTACAAGCCGCCAGTGGAAAGCAGGGCTCCAACGCCAACACCCAGAGACGACCGTGCCTATTTTGAGGACACAGGCTTTGAGAGTATAGACCTAATAGAACAAGAGCTGAAAAAGATATATCCCCCACTATTGGAACCGGTCAGGCCATTGAGAGACGAGGATAAGATGGATATCCAACGGCATAGGAATGCACTAGTCGAAGTAAACAATGGTGCCTACGAAGCGGGTAAAATTGTCCTCAAGGATAGGCAAATCAACGTCGAACAAGAAGAGATTGACTGGATTAATGCTCATGGGGGCATGTCCGAAGAGGAATATGTATTGGCACTCGAGAAGAAAGATGATAAAGATGATGATGATGTAGCATTCCTAAACAAATTCTGTAATGAGAACGGTTACAACGATTGGGAAGATGCGTATGAAACGTTAAAGGAAGACTTCGAATCCGGGGCAGATGCCCTCGCTCGTGCTGAAGAAAAGAAAGCTGAACTCAACCAAGAGAAAGCTGAGCTACAACAGCAAGCTGCCATGACCGAAGAGGTCGTTATACTGATGAATGACTACGCAACGCCTATGAGGCGCACCTACGTCGGCGCATACGCCATTGAGAGTGCTCATCAGTTGAATAAAATGATTACAGGGAAACTCAAGAGGGGAGCGATGAAATTAAAGGACGAACGCATACCCAGACTACAACAGAAATTACAATTCGCCACGGCATTCTACGAAGGTATCGACCAAATATTTAAAGACGATGACACTGTACCACCGACTAACGAATGGCGAGAAAACAATCACCGCTCTCCTTTGGTTGATTATGTTGTCTGGGGCATGGCTAATCCTCGGCCTGGAGTGGATAAACTACTGTTTAAACCACAAGCCACATACGTCAGAAGACTTATACGGACGGGCAATCTACCACCCCTCATACAAATACAATATATGATATTAACAGACAGATTGGGACGAAGTACAAGGCAGGATATTCTAGATGTCAAAAAATATCAAGCGGATGCATATAAAAATAGACTCTTGGGTATTTCACCTAAGAGAGAACAGAAACCACCAGCTCTGCCAGGTACGGTGGAAAGACGGCAAAGGGGTAGAAGTCTTGAGAGAATGTATGGCGGAGACCGGCGGGCGAATCAAGATGTCCCCAAGAAGCAGAAGAAGAGGCAACCAAAAATAAATATGATGCCCGGAATGAAAACGGCCAAAGCCCATACACCGCGGGGTTCACCAACTGCTAATGATGATGCAAATATGAAGGTACGGTCCAGGTCACGCACGCCTGTAGGGAGAGATACAAGAGGAGGCTCGAGTAGTCAGACTACTAAAATGTTAAATAAATTAAATCTTAAATTTTAATCATTTGTTTGTAATAATGTTTTTTGCCACCAGCCTTTCTTGGCGGTAGGTAGTATACTGTATGCATCTAATCTATCTTTCTGCTTTGTTAACCAGACACCCGTACAATGGATGGCTGGCGCACCCAACAACACTGCTATAGCATCGTATATCAATCTATAGTCTGTCTTAAAGAAATTAGTAGGGTAGATAGTATGCCCGTGCGCTGTGTATATTATCGCAAAGATGAGGTAAGCTCCTCCTGCCAACATGGGGATATAGAACAGTCTATACTCTAAACGAGGCTTTGCTATCACTGCTCCTATAACTAATATGATATTTATCCCGTGTATCATCAAATCGTGTATCCAATACGACTGTGTGGTTGGTGTGTCCCAGTGGTAATAATATTTCAATGGCCAATATACAATCAAGAATATAGATAATGTCCATGTTAGATTCTGAAAAAAGTTAGGAATCTTTATGTTCCAATGATGTTCCGAAGCAAAATAAAGACCCTGACTTACTATCGTCCACGTTGTCAAAAACTTCAAATTGTTTATGTGAACCGTCAGCAGATATAAAATATATACCAAGGCAATCGATACATAAATCCTAAAGAGCATCTTGCTTGCATACGGGCACTATTTATACATGATTTGTTTGTAATAAAAATGCGTCATATTATCCTATTTGTATTATTATCGGTCGCGGCGAATGCTTACCGCTTGAATTGCTACCATATTGTCACTATAATACAATCAAAGGATATATTACTCTATCCAGAAACGGAGAAAAGGCTACATTCCCTATGCCCTAGCGTATCGGCTCATATTGTATCCGGTACGAATGAATCCTACGATGGGGTAGTCGAATCGTTGCTTAACCGTGTAGATGGTTCCCCTATTGATACATGCTACAACAATTCTTACGAAGATAAACTCTTGAGAAAAATAAATCTCACTTGTGACGACTTCGAATAGTCAGGCGTTGAGACCGTTTAGAATGTTCTCTTTTGTGTACCATACAGGACATAGTGAAATGGAATAAACTTTGGTGTGTCGGATGTCTGCACACACCGATTTTTTTCTGTACACCCATTTAACTCTCCTTTAAATGTCGGCGTTCGTACACCAAAGAGAACTTCAGAAGAGACCTAAACGGGGGAATGACTTGGAACTCGATGTGCAACAAAATTTTTGTTGTTGTTGTTTGTGAAGGTATGGATGGTGTGGTTGGTATGGTATAGCGGTAAAAAGTCAACGACTTAAACGGTTAATATTTTTACGTCTCTAGTGAGTTCCCCATGATTAAACATAAATGCTGCTATGA
>Ga0315315_10000544_pt1 | contig 32230 bp, 25 predicted proteins | sample M140m3416metaG_FD_203699 | JGI IMG/M metagenome (GOLD analysis project Ga0315315, IMG submission 203699) | Ammonia-oxidizing marine archaeal communities from Monterey Bay, California, United States - M1 40m 3416 | ecosystem: Environmental > Aquatic > Marine > Intertidal zone | place: USA... | reverse complement strand
ACTGATTTGGTTAAAGTTGGTGATGCTTCCTCAATTACAACTGCAAGTGCTAGTGTTATTGAAGATGGTGGTACAAATGCTACTAACATGGATAACGGTGCTAACGCTTCTGTACTTCTAGTTAACGCAGGTAGTGTTACTGCAAGTACTCTGGAGACTTATATCGAAGATAGCGGAACTGGCGCTGTAACATTTAATGGTGCGTTCGCTGTTGGTGATGCTTTCTTAGTTGTATCAGATGATGGTATCAACTCTGCATTATTCTTAGTTATCGTTGGTGGTAATGGTATTGCTAATAATGAGACAGCTGCTTCAACTGAATTAACTGCTGTTAAATTATTAACATATGCTGGACTAGCAACTGCTGAAAACTTCCATGCAGATGCTCTAGACTTTATAGTTTAAGTCTAAATATATAGATTAAGAAGGGGATCTTTTGGGTCCCCTTTTTTTTTAATATTTATTTGTAATTTAATTACATCCATTTTTAATTTATAGTTTTTAGAATGAAAAAAATTCCAACAACTCAAATTTCTTCTTTCCAAGAACTTATTTTAAATAATAGATTTAACGATGCTCTTTTAGTTAGTAGCTCTTTAATAAAAAATTATCCAGGGGATCCACAATCATTTATTTTGCATGGTATAGTTCATAATCAATTAAATGAATTTGATAAAGCGTTAGAATTTTTTGAAACCTCCCGAGATTTAGGTTGTTCAAAAAAAGAGCATTTTGCTAATTTATCCTCATTAAATACTAGAAAAGGTAATTTTTATTATAATAATGATGATTTTAATGCAGCTTTAAAATTTTTCTCGAAAGCAATAGATTATACTTCTGAAAACTTAGCCGGAAATTATTCCAATCTTGGTAATTGTTACTCAAAATTAGGTCAGCTTGAAAAGGCTGAAGTTAATTATAAGAAAGCTCTAAAAATCAGTCCTAAATTTGTTATAAATCATATTAATTTAGCAAATTTATATATTGAGATTAGTGACTTTATTTTAGCCGAAAAGCATTCTAGAATTGCTTCTGAGTTAGATCCTATTCAACCATACTATGCTCGTGTTCTTGCATCATCATTAGTTTATCAGAATAAATTAGAGGAAGCTTTATTAGTATATAAAAAACTAGTAATGACCGATGGTTTAAATCAAACAAGTTATAATGATGTTGCTAAGACTTTATTTGATTTAGAAAGATATGATGATCTTATTGAGTTTTTATTAAACAATGAATCTATCTCGCTAAAAAAAGTTACTTTGTTGAATTTTTATGGATTAGCTCATTTTAAACTTGGTAACTATGAAGATTCATTAAGTTTTTTTGAGAAAGCAATTTTAATAAATCCAAACTCTTTGAATATTTATAAGAATTTAATATCTGTATATGAAACTTTAGGCGATAATGAAAATAAAAAAAAATATAGCCTAATTGCTGAGAGGGTTAGTAAACAAAGTGATAATTAAATCTTCATCTTTATCTATCAATGATTATAAAAATATGTATAAAAAGAGAGCATATTCTAAATTAGTTAACTCTCTTTCGGATTATATTAAGTCCGATACTAATAGCCTTTTTCATAATAATTTACTTGGCATGAGTTATCTTGGTCTTAAAGATTACGAATCTTCTATTAATATTTTTTTAAAATGTATTGATATAAAAGAGATTAATAACGATGAAACTAATTTAGATATCTTATTTATAAATTTAGCGATTGTGTATAATGCATGTAATGATATCAAAAATTGTTTAAAATATTACCTTAAAGCTCACAGAGCTAATAACATCAATTTAAATGCTCTAGAAAATATAATAGATATTTATTTTTTTGAAAATGATTTAATATCTACAAAAAATTATATTAATAAAGCTTTATTCATTGATAAAAATAATGAAGTGGCCATGCACAGGCTTGGTCTTATTTTATTTAAAGAAAATGAATTTGACTTAGCTATTAAAAACCTAAAATCTTTAATAAAAATAAGTACTAATTCGACTATCTATAAGTATGATTTGGCTAATATTTATCTTGCTATAGAACAACATAAGGACGCAGAGAATCTTTACTTAGATATTATTAAAGAAAAACCTGAATTTAGTGAATGTTATATCAACCTGGGTGTTACTTATCAAAAAATCGGTGATTTAGATAAGTCGAAAGAATATTTTTCAGAGGCTATAAACTTGGAACCTGATAATGTTATTTCTATTAATAATTTAGCATTGATTCATGTAGATCAAGAAAACTATCAAGAAGCCCAGGAGAATTTAGAGTGGTCATTAAGCCTGGATGAAACAAATTATATAACTTCAAATTTATTAGCTAAAGTTCATTTTTTGACTAATAATTATAAAGTATGTGATGAATATATTGAGAAATCATTATTATTAGCCCCTGATGATATAGAAACACTAATTTTAGTTGGCTCTATTTTATTTTCAAGAAACTTATTAAAGGAAGCTAATGATATTTATTTAAAAGCTTTAAAATTATCACCTGATAATGTAAATATTTTATCGAATTTAGGGCATTTAAATACAATTACTAATTCAGTTGATTTAGCTTTTAAATACTTAAACAGGGCCATAGAAATTGATCCTGAGCATAGCTTTTCAAAGAATATATTAGCTGGTATTCATAAAACAAATAATGACTATGCTACGGCAAAAGAGCTTTATCTTGAAAGTAAAGAGCCCAACTGGGAAGAAAATGTGTTGGAGTGTTTATATTTAGAGGAAAATTTCTATGATTTTAAAGAATTTTTACTAAAAAATTCGGACAAGCTTATTGAATCTAGAACTGCGTCTGCGCTCATCAACCATGCTAATTATTGCTTAAATGAGCATTACGAGCATCATTTTTGTAATGACCAATTATCCTATATCAAGACAATAAAGTGTCATAAAAATCATGGTATAGATAATCTAAATAGTGATTTACTGAATGAAATCAATAATTACTCATATGATTTAAAAAAGCAGCTATTTATAAAGAATGGAGTTCAGTCGCTAGGGAATTTATTTTCTCTTGAAATAGATGCTTTTAAAAATTTTAAAAATTTAATTTTAAAAGAATATGATAAATATTTTACATCTTTTGAGAACTCACGCGATATATTTATAAATAAACATCCAAAAAAACCAAAGTTAATGGGCTGGTTTGTCAAAATTTCAAAAAATGGTTTTATTCAACCTCATAATCATGTTGGAGCATGGCTTAGCGGAGTTTATTATCTCACTTGCTTAGATTCAAGTTCAGATGAAGGGTCCATTGAATTTGGTTTTTCAGACACAAAACTTCCTTTTCAAGAAAAAACTTTACCAAATAAAATTGTAAGGCCACAAGAATCTATGATGGTTTTATTCCCCTCACAGATATATCATCGTTCTCTTCCATTTAAAAAAGATATCGAACGTATTTGTTTAGCATTTGATTTTCTTCCTTAACTTAGTAAATTGATTAAATTATTATGAAAGATATTTATAAAAAAATTAATAACCTAATTAATTCAGGAGAATTTGATAAGGCAAATATTTTGTTATTACCTTTATTAAAAAATAATCCTAATGATTTTCATTTAGTTCAATCACAATTTCTCGTTTTTTTAAGTAAGAATGATGAAGTTAATGCTCTTAAGTCTTTATATAAAATGTCTGAGTTAAAAGAACATTATGTTGTTTACAATAACATAGGAAATTTAGAGAAGAATTTTGGTAATTATGAAGCTGCAATAGAAAACTTTGAAAAGGCAATTCAATTAGACGATAACAAACCAGAAATTTTTTATAATTTGGCTAATGTATATTCTAAAATTAATAAAAGAGATAAATCTATTATTTTTTATGAGAAAGCATTGAATCTAAATCCAGAATACTCCGCTGCCTTAAACAATGTTGCGGCTGAGTATTTAAAGCTTGAAGATCTTAAGAATGCTCGTGATAATATAATAAAATCTCTAATTATCGACAGTAAGAGTGTAGAGGCATTATTAAATTCTGTGCTCATTAGTATTTATGAGAAGAGTTACAATGAAGCAATTAAGCTTCTATCTAAAGCGTATAATGATGGTATAACTGACGAAAGAATTATTTTTTACTTAGTGATTCTAAATTCTTATCTAGGAAAAGACGATGATTTAGATAATTTATTATCAGAACTTAGTGAGAATAATTCTTTATATATAAAACTTTCAGCCTGGAAAAAATTATATAGCCAAAAATCATCAAATTTCTCAATATCAAAATTTAAAGATGATATTATTTTACAGAGTATTGAAATGTCTAATAAAAGTGGCTTATTCCTTGAGTTTGGAGTTGCAGGGGGATATTCAATTAATCTTATAGCTAAGAGAGTTGAAAATAATGTACATGGTTTTGACAGTTTTGAAGGTCTTAATGAGGAGTGGAATGGACAGAAAATTAAGGCTTTTTCTTTAGAAGGAGAAATACCTAAAGTAGAAAACAATGTAATTATACACAGGGGTTATTTTGATGAAACTGTCGAGCCCTTTTTTAAAAAAAATTCTGAAAAGATATCTTTTTTGCATATTGATTGTGATCTTTATTCATCAACACAAACAGTTTTAAATGCTTCTATTCAAAATTTAACTGCAGGTTCAATTATATTATTTGATGAAATGATTGGATATGATGGTTTTGAAAATCATGAATTCAAGGCTTTTGTTGAATTTGTTGATAAGAATAAGATTAATTTTGAGTGTATATGTATGAGTTATCTAACAGGGCAAGTTTTAATAAAAATCCTCAGTTTATAAATCTATTACCAAAAAGTATTGTGTAATTTATTCTTCTACCAATATAACTATTAGTGAATTGAAGTTCATCAGTTTCGTGAATTAGTGAGGAATCAAATAAGATTGCTCTATTATATTTATAAGGAATTTTGATAAAATTTTCTTTTTCCTTCCCAAGATAATTATTTATCAAGTGATTTGATTCAGAATTATAATCATCAAAACTCCAACTATCTGGAACAGATTTATTATATATTTTGAGACCACTTGAGTTTTTTGATAAGTTAAATTGATTAGGTGTAATCCAAAAATTAAGGTTAACCATTGCAAAGTCTGCATGCGCTGCAATTCCTTTATGCATTTCGCTATCATAGTTAAAGGCCCACATCTGTTCAAAATTCATTTTATTTAAAAGAGTTGGTAAGCAATTTTTTAAATCCTTAATTATTCCATGATGAATTTTGCTATAATTTCCATCTCCAGGTATAGAACCAATGTAATTTTTATTTTTATAATCTTTATGCCATATTGACGATTCTAGTGAAAAATTTCTTAATTCTTCAAGTGCTTCTTTTTCTAAGAAATCATCTATAACAACTAATTTTGGCTTACTTTTATTATAACTATCTTCAATTTTATCCCATTCAATATTTTTATTTATAAAATTTGAAATTTTTTCTTTTGGCGTGTAAGTATTTTTATTTTTCATATATTTAGTTAAAATTATTTCTTCTTCTGGCTTTAAAAATACAAATTCATTTTTTAATTCTTTTTTATCTTTTTTTTCTATCATTTCTATAAATTTTTTTCTTTCTTTATTTTCTTTATAAAGTTGATTCATATAACATGCCTGTTGATACTTATGTCTAAGTTTATATCCCAAAATACCTTTTTTAATTTTAATTTTATTAATTTGTTCCTCTGTAGCTACTCTTGATGCCTCAAGTAGGAGAGGACTAATTTTATTATAGTTCTCTGACAGACTTATTTGTAAACTAGTAAGGTTTGAAAGACTTATGTGGTTATTTTTCTCTATCTTATTAGAAATCTTATAATATTTTTCTGCTTCTTTATAATCCCCTTTATATTTAAGAATATTTCCTAATTGAATATTACTAAAAAATGACTCAGGCTCAATTTCTAATGCTTTCTTAAAATAATCTATTGATTTAATAATTTCTTGCTTCTTATAATTCAGGATGCCAAGTGTTTCATAGACTTTATAGTTTTTATTTTTAATTAATTTTAATAAAAGTTTATTAGCATCTTCATAGTTTTTATTTTTTATATAAAGTTTTGCTATATTTATATCAATTTTATCATCAGAGTGTAGTCTTTTTAACATTAAGGCTGTTTTAATAGAGGATTGCCAATTCTCTTTTACAATTTGAAAATCCAAAAGTTCATTTAGAATTTTAGAATTATTTTTATAAATCTTGTAGATTTGCAGGTAGCATTCTTCTTCAAGTTCATATTCATTTTTTGAGTTATGTATTTCTGCTTTCTCAATAATTTTTTGATATGGTTTTATATCTTTATTCCTTCTAAACTGTCTTTTAGTAAATTATAATTATTTTTTTATCAAATCAGTTATATAATAAAATTATAACAATTTCTTCTAATTTTTTAATGGTGAGTATGAGTATTAAAGTAAAATATGAAACTGGAGTTAAATTTTTTAATCAAGGTGATTATCATAAAAGTTTTGACGAGCTAAATGATATTTATAAGAAAATAAATAATATTAAAGAAGAAAATTCACTAGAAAAAGAAGAGATTTGTAAACTATTTTTAATTTTAAGTGAAATTGTTTCCAAAAAAGATAAGAATAAATCAATATTATTATTAGAAGAATTGGTGTCTTTTTATAATAACTATATTCCGGCTCTTCTTAATTTAGCTGATGGATATAGAGTAATTGGAAAAGTTAATAAAGCCATAAAAGTATTAGGTAAAATTGAAGCAATCGATCCAGATATATGGCAAGCTTATTCAATACTTTGCCAATGCCATATAACTATATTAAACTTCAAAGAAGCTAAAGAAGCTATTATTAAAGCAAATAATTTAAATCCTAATAATCCTTTCATTGAGCAAACTCTTGATAAATTACATAATCATTATGAAGATGAACATAGAGAATTAACCAAAAAAAAGGATATTTTATTTGGGGATGATAAAAATATTAATTTGGATGGATCTTTTTCGAATGAAATTATTCAACTTTTACAGCAAATTGGAATTAACCTTATTTTCCAAGGCAAGATTGTTGAGGGTATTAATTACTTAAAGGCTGGACCTGGTTATTTGAAGATTAATGGTAATGTTCCTCCAGAGGATTCAAATAATGCCATAGTTAGTGATCTTGATGTAGTCAAGACTCCTCATTTTATTGGCTCTTGGATGATAAGTGACAAAAGTATATGTGATAAAATGATAGATCATTTCGATAGTCACAAAGCCTCGCAGCTTGATGGTAAAATGACTGTTAATGTTGATAAGTCAAAAAAAAATTCAAAAGATATGTCTTTTAGTCCGAAAAATGTCATGGATAGCTCAACTGATTTCTTTTCATATTATTTTAGCCATCTTCATAGTTGTTTTTTTGATTATTGTTCAAGGTGGCCTTATTTAAGAGATGACCTGGGTGAATTTAAAATTGGTATTTTTAATATTCAAAAATATACAGCAGGAGGTCATTTTATAAAACAGCATGCAGAAAGGAATAATATTGCAACACAACATAGATATTTTGCATTCATGACCTATTTAAATGACGTTAATGAAGGCGGAGAGACAGTATTCCCAAACTATGATTTGAAAGTAAAACCACAGAAAGGCAATACATTAATATGGCCCTCTGATTGGACTCATGTTCATTATGGTGATTTAGTAAAAACTACTGATAAATACATTATTACAGGCTGGATTGAAAGACATTGAATGATTTAAGTACCAAAGATTCCAACGATATTATTAACAATGTTTATAATTTATTAAGTGAATCAAAAATAAGTGATTTAGAAAATTATTCTTTAATGCTTATTGATAAATATCCGAATTGGGATTTTTCATATAACGCTCTTGCTATATCTCTAAAAGAAAGTGGAAATTATATTGACGCTGCAAAATATTTTTCTAAAGCAATATCAATTAGCTCTACTCCAAGTAATAATAATAATTTGGGGTCTTTATATAAAGATTCTGGTGAAATTAATAAAGCAGAAATAATTTTTTTAGATATTCTTAAGTCTGATAAAAATTTTTATCAGGCTTATTATAATTTAGCCTCTATATATTATGACTTAGGCGAACATGATAAAGCAGAAATTTTTTTCAAGGATACTTTAAAAATTGAAAATTCATATTTTCCTGCACTTTTAGGTTTAGCAAATTTATTCCGAGAAAAGAAAAATTTTAGTGAAGCTTTAACTTACTATGATGATGCTCTAAGAATTAATCCTAATTTTCATTCCACATACAATGAACGCGCAATTCTATTTTCAAAAAATGATAATTACTTAGATGCAATTAATGATATTTCAAAATCTTTAACCTTAAACCCTTTAGATCCTTTAACTTACAGTATTAGAGCAACAATTAATCTTAGAGAAAATCTTTTTGATAATGCTTTATCAGATTATAATAAGTGTTTGAATTTAAACATTAATTATAAAAAAGCTAATCATGGAATTGGCTTAGTTTATAAAAGTAAGGGTCTAATATCGAAGGCCATTTCTTTTTTCGAAAAAGAATTACTTTTATATCCTGAGGATGATGAGTCATTATTTATGATAGGTGACTCATATATCATGATCGGAGATTTTAATAAGGCAATTTATTATCTCGAAAAAGCTCTAGAGATAGATCCTGAAAACAAAGACTATAATACAATTTTAGCTGTTCAGAAGAAAGTTTCTGGTGAATATGACAAGGCTGCTAAACTTTTTAAAAAAGGTGGATTAGACAATTGGAGGGAGAATGAGTTAAGTTGTTTATATTTACTTAATAAAAATTTAGATGAGTTTTATTCTAAGTTAGAACAGTATTCATTAGTTTCAAAAAATTCTCCATTAATATCCTCCATATATTCTCATGCAAATTATAATTTTGATTATCCTAATAACTATAATTTTTGTAAAAGACCAATGGACCTTATTTATAAAAAAAATTTAAATGAGATAGTAAATTACGATAATAAATTTATTGAAGAATTAATTAATGATATTAACAAAATGGACTCAGATAAAGTCGGTCAATTACTTTTAGTAAATGGAGAACAATCTGCGGGAAATATCTTTTTAGATTCAGTTAAATCTTTTAAGATGTTGCATGATATTCTCTCTGATCAATTATCACAATATAAAGATAAATATTCATATTTAACTGAGAATTATATTTCTAATTGGCCAGAAAATTCAGAAATAAGAGGGTGGTATATTAAGATGAAAAAGGGTGGTCATCTTAATAGGCATATGCACGAAGATGGTTGGGTTAGCGGGACATTGTATTTAAATATGCCTGAGGGAATAAATGAAGATGAAGGTATGATAGAATTTTCTTTATTTAATGATCAATACCCTATGAATTCTAAAATAGAGTTAAAAACTAATATTTTAAATATTATCAAAGGTGACATTGTTCTTTTTCCTTCTTCTTTATTCCATCGAACTATTCCTTTTAACTCAGATGACGAGAGGTTATGTATAGCCTTTGATTTAAAGCCTCTATAAAATTACATTATTTTCAATTAAAAATGAATTAAGGTCTTTTTCATAATTTTTCCATCTACCGATTGAATTTTTGTTTATCTTTTCTCTAACTTGAGATGAGCTAGCTGTTAAAACTATTCTTTCATTACTCTCATAATTTAAACAATTTTCATTAAACTCAAGTTCGCAAAAATCTAAAATCTTTCTTATTTCTTTTTCCGTATTTTCGATTAAATTCTTATATTCAATTATATAAATTTTATTTGGTAATACTTTTTTCCAATGATTCATTATATTTTCATAATTTTTATACATTTCTATTATATATTTTAAATTGTAAGTAAATTCATGACCTTTCTGAAATTTTACAGAAAATAATGAAAAACAAATATCCATCATATCTTTTTTAATATGGATTATCTTAGAACTAGGAAGAATTAAATTAATTAACCCAAGATTCATATAGTTACTTGGCATTTTATCTGTAATAAATAAATTTGTTTCACTAATATGATGGTTTATTTTTTTTATATATTCCCTTCCCATTAATTCTATATTTTTTTTATTTAAAATCTTTAATAATTCTTTGCTGGAATTAAGATTATCTTTTTTAATATAGTCCTCTTCAACAAGTCCAAATTTATTCTTTATTTTTGCAATAAATTTTAATTCACCTGCTCCAAAAACTTTTGGATGATTTGATATCATTTGCTCAATTAGAGTTGTTCCTGACCTAGGAAGACCAGTAATAAATATTGATTGATTATTAGTTTGATTAGTTCCTTTGAGCAAAGATAAATTTTTTTTACTATATAAATTTTTCTTTATTTCAATTAATTTTCTATAATCATGAAAGTATTTTTCTTCATTCAATGATGCTAAACTTGTGGTCCTAAAATAAAATTCATTAGCTTTAATTAGAAAGTTAAATGCCTCTTTAAACTCCTTTGCATTTTCTTTTGCTTTATATAAACCAAAACAAAAAGATCCAATAACTTTATCAGGAAGTTTTTCCTTCTTTATTAGATTAATTGTTTTGTCAACAGTCTCGCTATCAACTTTTCCACCATAGGCAAGCATTAAAAAGGCATCCCCAAATTTTGGATTTAATTCCAATGCTTTTTTGTAATATTTTCGAGACTCTTTTTTATTACCAAGAGATAGCTCACAATTAGCTATATTATAACAATACATTCCATCGAGTGGATTAATTTCGTAAGCTTTTTTAGCATATTTTAAAGATTCCTTTATTTTATCCTTTTCATATAAAATTCTACTCATATTATTATAAGCCATTGGGTATGAGTTGTTATATTGAATGGACTTTTCTGCATTTTCATAAGCTTGATCTAAGAGCCCTAGTTCAATTTGACACGAGCTCAGGTTGCTTAATAAAAGAAAATTCTCAGGATTTTTTTCAATAGCCCTTAAAATATATTCTTGAGCTTTTTTATAATTTTGTGTTTTGAAATAAAATATACCAAAGTTTGATAAAGTTTGATAATTCTCTGGATTTACCCTTATACATTTTTCTAATAGATTTAGTGCTAGGTTGAAGTCTTCAATATTAAGAAGTAATGCGATATATGAATTATATAATTCAGTATTCTTCTCATATTTATTTATAGCCTCTCTATAAATCTTTTTTGCAAGCTTTATATTGTCTAATTTTTCAAGTGTTTTTCCATAATCAATATAGAATTTGATAATATTATTTTTATCAAAATCCATAAATGATTTTGTTTCATAAATCTCTTTATAAATAGTTACTGATTTATTGTACTCATGAATAAAAGTATAAATTGAAGCTAAGGAAAAATTAATAAATGGTTGATTATTATTGATATTAAGTGACTTTTTATAATTATTTATTGCTTCTTTAAAATCTTTTTTAATGTAATAGGAATTTCCCAACAAATTTATCGATTGTATATTTCTAGGATCAAATTTAATAAATTTTTGAAAATATTTTATTGCATCTTCGTAATTATCATTATTGAAATAAGATAATGCTATTCCAAGTATATTTGGATAGTATTTATTATTAATATTAAGTGATTTTGAGAAGTATTTTCTTGATAGTTTGTAATCTTGTTTTTTTAAAAAAACATCTCCTAATAAATAATAAAGAATATCTAGTGATTTATTTTCTTTAAGTTTCAATTTTATATATTCTTCAGCTTCATTGAGTTTATTATTAGCAATTAGGTCATCAAATTTTTTTGCAAATGCCGTTATTTCGTTGCTATTATAAAAAAGACTTTTTTTTTTATTTTCTTTTGATTGATATTTTGACAATCTTTTCTCCAAAACTTTCTTTAATATAATTTATAAATAAATATATTAAACACTAAGGAATCATATTTGATATTTTTCTTTCCATTTATCATAAGGCATTCCATAAACTTTCTCTCGAGCTTCTTCTTTGGATACACTTTCTCCAATTTCTGAAGAGGATTCCTCATACCAGCGAGAAAGGCAATTTCTACAAAATCCAGCAGTATTCATTATATCAATATTTTGAACATCTGAGTGTTCCTGAAGATGTTTAATCATTTTTTTATAAACAGCAGCTTCTATCTTTATTTCTTTATTTTTATCCATTGTAATCTCCATAAAATTTAAAAAAGAATTTATTTCGCCAGCGATTTATAAAACTTTCTCTTAAATAAACTTACATTGCTTTTATTTTCTAATAAAGGCTGAGCAATTAACTTCGAAAATTCTTTTTGTTTAGCAGAGTCAATAATTAAATCCTGTCTTATTTCTATAAGAACATTTGCCAAACCTTGTTTTGTTCCGTGCCTATAGAGTGTATCGTTTTTCATTCTTCCTGTGTAAGGTTTATTATTACCAATATTTATACTTTTGTAGTTTTTATTTAAATGGCTAAAAAAAATATCTGGAAGCCTATTATCACTGTCCCAAAGAATACCTAATTCAGTTGATCGCTTATTGCCTCCAAATATTGGTGTAAAACTATGAATGGAGACTATTCCTGGAAATATATTTTTCTCTAAAGACCTATTAATTATTTCCGATATTTTATCATGATAAGTATTGTAATAAGAATTAATCCTATGTTTTTTTTCACTGCAATTTGCTTGGAAAGATATATCTTTGTTCCCTCTAATGATTTTTCCATCAGAGATTTTCATTATCAAGGTTGGATCATCAATACCTCTATTTGCATCAATTAATAATCTAGAAAAATCAGTCATTACTAATGGACATTGTAAGAGTTGAGATAGATAAGTAGCCACCTCTTTTACACCTATATCATATGCTATATGGGTATCTAAAATTTCCTCATTAAGACCTAGATTTTCATACTTACTGGGAATATGATTTGAAGCATGATCACATATTATTAAAAAATTACTTTTTTTATTTTCATGTAGAGTAGTTATCATATTTTTATCAATTCCATGAAAGTATCGATATATCAAAAGATTTTAACAAAAATATTTTGAATCTGTTAAAACATAAACATGAATAACAAAGAAATTATACAAAGAAAAACAAAAATTCTTGCTACACTTGGGCCATCCTCTAATACAATAAAAAAAATTATAGAATTATCTAAAGCTGGTGCAAATGCTTTTCGACTGAATTGTTCACATTTAAGTGAAAAAAGCCTTAGGGAATATGTAAAAAAAATCAGGCGTGCAGAAAAAATATTAAACAAGCCAATAGGAATTTTAGTTGACCTTCAAGGTCCTAAAATTCGAATAGGGGATGTAAAAAATGATGAAAACTTTCTCAAGAAAGGTAGCATTTTTTTATTTGATTTGAGAAAAGATATAGGGGACACAAGGCGTGTAAATCTTCCACATAAAAAAATTTTTTCATCTGTAAAGAGGGGGCATTTAATTTTACTGGATGATGGAAAAATACACCTTAAAGTTACAAATGTAAAAGCGACTGAAATTAGGACGAAAGTTTTGCAAGGCGGTAACTTAAAATCCAATAAAGGTGTTAATTTACCGCACACTAATATAAAAACTTCAGCGTTATCAACTATAGATAAGAAGTTTGCAAGTATAGCAGTCCAAGAAGGAGTAGATTGGATAGCACTCTCCTTTGTTCAAAAACCCAATGATATCCAGGATCTTAGAAAGATATGTTCGAATAAAGCTTCTATAATGGCTAAAATTGAAAAGCCATCTGCTTTAGATTATATAGATGAGATTACAAGTCTTGCTGATGGTATAATGATCGCCAGAGGTGATTTGGGAGTGGAGCTTCCTATTGAGTCAGTACCAAGTTGGCAAAAAAAGATAATTCGAGTTGCAAGAGTAAAAGGAAGACCAGTAGTAGTTTCAACTCAAATGCTTGAATCTATGACATCATCATTAACTCCCACTAGAGCAGAAGTCTCAGATGTGGCTAATGCTGTTTTCGAAGGTGCCGATGCTATAATGCTTTCTGCCGAGTCAGCTTCCGGGGATTACCCCGTTGAAACAGTCAAAATGATGAATAAAATTGCAATAAATATTGAGAAAGATAGTAACTATAGTGATATTTTATCAAGTCAGATAGAAGAAACTCCAGATACAACACCTGATGCAATTGCAATAGGAGCTAAAACTTTAGCAGATGAATTATCAGCACCTATAATTGTTTGTTATACAGAATCTGGATCAACAGGTATTAAAGTATCTAGAGTGAGGCCGAGTCAAATTATTTTAACTATCACTCCTATTATTCAAACAGCTAGAAAATTATCTCTAGCATGGGGAGTTCTTTGCCTTCTTCAAAAAGATGAAAATAACCTTGAGGATATGATTCAACTTACAAAAAAGACAGTAAAAAAGAGTGGGTTAGCACATATTGGAGATAAAGTAGTTATAACAGCTGGGTTACCTCTTAAAGTCCAAGGAACTACAAATTTGATAAGGGTTACAACGGTAAAATAGAGAAAATACTAACCCTGACGAGCCTTAAAGCGAGGGTTTGTTTTATTAATAATATACATGCGTCCATTTCTCTTGGCCACTCTATTATCTCTATGTCTTCCTTTTAAAGATTTTAATGAATTTCTGACTTTCATAAACTTTTCCTAATTGTGTCGAGAAATTAGATTGATAATGCGATTAAGTCAATATTAGTTGGGCATTTTAATTAAAATTTAATATTATAAAATTATCAAGAGAATAAAATGACAAAAAAATATGATTATGCACTAGTTAGTGGAGGCTTTGATCCAGTCCACGTTGGACATTTAAGAATGTTTCAGGATGCAAGCAAAATATCAGATAAAGTAATACTTCTTTTAAATAATGATGAGTGGTTGATTAAAAAAAAGGGAAAGCCATTCATGAATCAAAATCAAAGAAAAGAGATACTCAGTGAATTCAAAAGTATTGCAAAAGTAATTATTCAAACCTCAGATGATAAAAGTAGTAGTCGTGCTATTGAAGAATTTGTAAGTAATAATCCTAATAAAAGTATTTGCTACTGCAATGGGGGCGATAGAAGTAACATAGGAAATATTCATGAATCTGAAATATGTAAGAAACTAGGAGTTAATTTAGAATTCGGGGTTGGAGGAGAAGAAAAAGTTGAAAGTAGTAGTCAGCTAACTAAAAATTATCTGGGTAATATTGAAGAAAGACCATGGGGCAATTACCACATCATTGCAAAAAATTTAGGATATCAAATTAAAGAAATTCGAGTGTCACAAGGGTCAAAACTATCTCTTCAAAAGCATAAAAATAGATCTGAATTTTGGCAAATTGTTGAAGGTAAGAGTAAAATTACTATCAAAAATAATGAGTATTATCTAAAGGAAAAAGAACATATTTATATTCCAAAGAATACAGTTCATAGGATAGAGAATACAGGAAATAAAGAGCTTGTATTTATTGAAATTCAACTTGGCGAGATCTTAAAGGAAGATGATATTATTAGATTCGAGGATGATTATGGAAGAGTTTGATTTATCAAAATATGAAAAAGCTCCATTTTTAGAGTTAGATAACTACAAGGCTCCTAAAGGCATAGAATCATACTTTATTAAAATGGATGACGGTATAAAAATAAGAATATGCCAATGGAGAGCGAACTCAAAGGATTCAAAAGGAACTATTCTTATTCAACAAGGGCATAACGAATTTATTGAAAAATATTTTGAAACTATCCAAGAGTTTTTAGATAGAAATTATTCTGTCATTACATTTGATTGGCGTGGTCAAGGAATGTCTGGCCATCAAATAAAAGATATTCACAAAGCTTTTTTGAAAGATTTTAAAAGGCATGATGAAGATTTAAGTTATATCTTGAATAAAATTATTGATAAATATTTTAAAAAACCATTAATAGGAATTGGTCATTCTATGGGTGGTTGTATAATGCTTTCAGCTTTTCATGATTATCCAGAAAAATTTTATTACGGAATACTTTCAGCTCCAATGTTGGGTTTTAAAAATGAAAAATTTCTTAGGACAGCCTCTTCCCTTATGAATATTTTTAGGAAAGATACAGATTATTTAATTGGTTCCAAGCCTAATATGGGAGAAGAAACTTCTTTTGAGGAAAATGATCTTACTACTGATAAAGTTAGGTATAAAAGAATAATAGATATGGTTAGAATTAAGCCAGATATTAGACTTTGGGGAGTGACTAATAGTTTTGCTAAAGCTGTTGATAAAAGATTTAGAACGATAAGGGAGAGGGGCTGGGCTGAAACAATAAACTTAAAAATACTCATTATAAATAATATTAATGACAAGGTTGTTGATTCAAAAAAAATTGATCAAATGGCCTCTAGGCTTCCTAAAGCAGAGACTTTACATTTTAACTCAACTAAACATGAGATATTCATGGAAAAAGATAATTTTAGAAAGATACTTTGGAGTTCAATTGATCAGTTTTTAAAATAAGTAAAATTAGACTTTTAGTTTATTTAGAGTTTTTGAACCCAGAATTGATACATTCCTTTAAAAGTATCTTTATTTTTTATCTCATAATTATTCCAAAGATTAAGATTGTAAATACTGTCGCTATTTGAATTACTTTTTATGAAGTTATCAACAATATAGCTATCTATATCAAAACCACAGAAGTTTAATCCGAAGTCTTTTATTATTTTTTCTATCTCTGTAAGATTAAATTGATGCTCTTGGGCATGAAATAATAGGTCTCGTAAGCTTGATGTGGTATAAAAATCATATGATGATATAATATCATCCTTAGACTTAATGCATTTATTTCTAAAATTAATCATATCACTTTTTGAATTTTTTAATTCTAGATATTTAATTTTATTTTTTAGATTATTTATATTTTCTCTAGCTATCTTACTATAAAGTCCGATTTTCAACAAACCCCTTGGTTTTAAAGTGTCAATTAACTTTTGCAATCCAAGCAAAGGGTCCTCCATATGATGTAAAACGCCTACGCATTCAATAATATCAAATTTTATCTTTAATTCGTTTAAATCTAAAATATCAGCTTGTAAAAATTCAATATTATCAACTTTAAACTGGTTTGCTTTGAATATCGCATAACTTAAACTTTTTGAGCTTATATCAATTGAAGTTACTTTTGAATTTTTGTAATATTTTGCTGATTCTATCGGTTGCTGGCCAGTTCCGCATCCAGCTATTAAAACATTAAGCTTATCATTTGAAATTTTTGAATTATTTTCAAATCTTAATTTTCTATTTTTAGCTAACTCATTAATCGATATAGGATTAGTCACAAAACTTGGGCTTATCCATTTAGGGTAGGGGTTTTCCTCATATTGATCTTTTACGTCCAAACTAATTTTATTTTTAATTTTCTTTATACTTTTAATTTGGTTTTTAATTTTATCTTCTTCCATAATAAACATTATATGGTTTTTAAAAAAAAATGACTCAGGGCTAAAAAATTTTAAATAATCAAACCATATTTTTTTTTCTAAAGAATAATAGGATGAAAGACATAATAACTTTTTGTAATCTAGAGAATTTTTTTCTGAAATCTGTTTTTTTAATGAATAATCAATTTTTGATAAAAGTTTTTTTTCACTTTCCTCTATTCCATAGACATGATCATTAATTATGCATTGAGATACGAGTGCTTCTTGAATATCCTTGATTTCATTATTATTCCAGCTTTTATCTATATTTATTAAGATTTTATTTCTTAATTTTTTTATTAATTGCTCGATTTCTATATCTATAATAGGACACAAAGAAATAACTTTAAGAAATAATGGATAACTCTGTAAAAATTTAAATATTTTATTTAATTCTTTGTGTGATATTTCGTCTTTTATTAAATTTAAAAATTTCTTTATTTCAGGATTAGTCTTTATTAGGCTAATAATTGCTGGAAGAATTGACTGAGGTCGTATTATTGTTCCTTTATCTAAAATCATTATAAACATTTCAGAAAATTTATTAGAAAAGTTTATAAACCTTATGTCTTTTAGGCTATAAGCTAGATTTCTTAGAATTTGATTATTATTCGGATCTTTTTGAGCAGCAATAAAGAAATTTTCTGATGCCTTTTCTAATTCACCCTGATTTTTTAAAAAAACTGCATAATTATTATAAATTTCTGAATTATCTGGGTCTACTGCTATACCTTTTAAATAACTTTTATTGGCTCCATTTGTATCGTCGATAATTTCATAAATATCAGCAATATTACTATATATTTGAGGATTGTAAAAATTAGATTTTATTGCATTTTTATAACACTCTAAAGCATCATTATACATTTGATTTTTTTGATAAAAATAAGCTTTTTCATAATGATATAATCCATTGTCCTTTTCATATTTTATAAAGTCATCTAACAACTTAATAATTTTATTTTTATTATTAGTTTCTGATGTCAAAGATAATAATATTGGCCAAATAGCTTTGATATAAGGATTAATTTTAAAAGCCTTCCTAAGATAAGATAATGATTCATCTCGATTTTTTTTAGATAATTTAATTAATCCTAGTATAACGTAGGCATCAGCATATTGTGGGTCCTTTTTTATAACGATCTCTGAAAGTTTAATGCTTTCATTTATTTTATTATTTAATCTTAGGCAATTTGATAAGACAACAATTCCCTCAATATCCTTAGGAAATTTTTTATTGTAAAATTTTGCACCTTTTAAAGCCTCACTAAATTCTTTCTTTTTTATATTTAATCTAACTTTATTCAATCCAATTGATTTCAAGTTATTATCAAGTATAATTGCATTCAATAGTGAATTTTCTGCATTTTCAATTTCATTATTTATAATAAAAAGATTTGATAATAAAGAGTGTATCTCTGGATTATCTTGGTAACTTAAAAGGCCTTTCTTCAAGAAATCTATTGCCTCAATTATTTTATTATTTTTTTTTAATAATTCAGCTTGTTTTATGATTATTTCTATTTTTCTATTCATTTTAAATTAATTTAAATTTTTAAATCTTTTGAACCCAAAATTGGTACATACCTGAGAATATATCTTTATTCTCTTTTTCAAAGTTATGCCAAATTTCAAGGTTATAAAAATCCTCTCTTTCCGGGTAAATTTTTTCAAATTCTTTAATAATATTTTTATCAGCTATTTCAAAACCACAAAATTTAAGACCTAGATCAAATAAAGATTTTTTAATATGTATTAATGTGAATTGATGCTCCTGGGTATGAAGTAATAAATCTCTAAAACTACTTGTAGTATAAAAGTCAGATGACTGAGATATATTAAATAATTCAGGGTTATTAGATTGAAGTATTTTTTTTCTATATTCGATAATCTCACTTTTAGTACCTAATAACTCTTTATTCACAAAATTTTTTTTAAAAAAGCTGATCTTTTCTCTTGCAAATTTACTATAAAGTCCAATTTTCATTAAACCTTTTGGTCTAAGGCATTTTACTAAAGTTTTCCATCCTTCCATCGGATTCTCCATGTGGTGTAAAACACCAACACTTTCAATAATATCATATTTATTTTTAAACTCAGCCAACTCTAATATATCAGCTTGAAAGTATTTAATATTTTTAATTTCTAATTCTTTTGTCTTTCTAATCGCGTAGCTAAGACTACTAAAGCTTAGGTCTATAGCTTCAATTTTTGAGTTTTCAATTCTATTAGCAACACCTATTGAATGCTGACCTGTTCCACAGCCAGCTACTAATATAAGAGGCTTTAAAAATGATTGAGGGAGGTCATCAATTATATCCAACCTTAGATCACGAATAAGGCTTTCTAGAGACAATGGAGTTTTATTAATTCTTGTGGTTACCCAACGTGGGTATGGATTATTCTCATACTGATCCTTTACTTTTAAGGATGTATAATTTTTAATTTTATTTATTGAAAGAATTTTAGATTTAATTTCTTTTTCTTCATAAAAATCCTCTATGTGTGCTTTATAAATATCTTGAATATCAAAATTTTTTTTAAGAAACGAAAACCATTTATATTTTTTTAAGTCCCTATAACTTAAAAGACTTAATATATTGGAAAGCTCAGGTATTTTCTTTGATTGAAAAATATTATTAATTTCTTTTTCAAGTATACTAATTTTCTTTGTTTCGTCTTTGGTTTCAGTAAGTATATACTCATTAATAAAACAATTAAACGCTAAGGATTTTTGAAAGTTAATTATAATTTCTTGCTCAAGGTCAGCTGAGGAGTGCATTAGTATTTTTTTTCTTAGTTTGGTTAAAATATTCTCAATTTCAATATCCGGAATAATATAATATTTTAGTATTTTTAAAAATAAGGGCATATTATTAATAATTTCGAAAATTTTCTTTAAATTTTTATTATTAAAGTCATTCTTAATAATCATAGCTAAGGTTGCAAATTGTGGGTCGAGTTTAATTAGATTGATAATATTAAATACAACCTTTCTTGGCTGTATTAGATTCTTCTTTTCTAATAGGACTATAAAAATTTCAACCTTTTGAGCGTCATATTCATTAATAGGAATAACCGACATTACGTTGGCCAGATTTTCCCATATATAGGGTTGCCTTGAATTTATTTTAATTGATCTAATAAAAAAACTTACTGCTTCTTCATAGTTAGCTTTTTCAATATGAAGAATACCAATATTAGAAAGTGCATGATAATTTTTTTTATCTGCATTTATTGCATTTAGAAGACATTCCATTGCCATATCAGGTTGATTTAAATCTCTATATGCCATAGCACAATTATTAAATGCCATTGAATAACTGGGGTTAACTTCTATGACTTTTTGATACAATTCTATAGCTTTTTCTTTTTTATTATTTTCGTTGAATAAGTTTCCGAGATTATACATAGCAATAAAAAAACTAGGATTTAAATCTATAGCCTTTTTTAAATTTTTTACTGCGAGGTTAAAATTTCCAATTTTTTTATAAGTAACGCCAAGAACGTTAAATAACTCAGATCTTTCTGGAAATTCTTTACATAACAGTAATCCTTTTTCTAAAACAGTTTCATATGAACCATTATTAAAATCATTAATAAAACTTTCAAATTTCTTATCAAAATTTAATATTTCTGTTTTTTTCATTGTAGCTTCTTATAATTATACAGATTTTATTTTGGTATTAGGTCAAATGCAAAAGAGACTCTATTTTCACTTGATTTGAAAGGAATAGTTTCATGAAATAGTGAAGCAGGAAACATTACAATATCGCCTTCAACTATAGGTATTACTTCAGATTTAAATACTTTCCCTTTTTTTGGATAATCCGCTCCATGCAGACCAACTCTAAGTTTACCTGAGTTATTATCATTTATTTCAGGTAGACTTATATAAATACTTCCGCTGATCCAAGCTTCCTTATGGATATGAGGTTTTAAATTCCCTCCATCATTAATATTTATTGCCCAGCCATATAAAGAACTATCAATTGGCCAAGTTGTTAAAAAATTATCTTTTTTGTAATTCGTGTCTTTTAATTTTTGAGTATAGTAATTTCTATAATCAATTATTTTTTTCTCTATTAACTTTTTGAGCTCCTTAATTATTGGATCTTCACGTAAGAATAAATTACCCGCTGATTGTTTTCCTTTATTTAGAAGGGATTGCGACATAAATTCTAGATTTTTATTTTCAACAAAACCAATAAGTGATTTCTTGAATTTATTATTAAAATTTCCCTCCTCATAAAGGCTTTTGTGAAAAATAAAATCCAAAGGGTTTTTACAAAACGGATAGTCATCTTCTTTAGAATAACTTATCGATGCATGTGCACTGATGCATGCCGTTAAAGAGGTTAAATTATTAGTTTTGGATAATTTTTCTAATTTCTTAAAAATTTTTTCTTCATCGCCAAGGTAGTAATAGCATTCTAGTTCATGACTTTCTGAAAGTCTTTTATTGCTTCTAATATAATGTGTATAGGCTTTTTTATATTCAGATTGCTTTCTATAAATTTCCCCTAAGTTATAATGTGTTTCTTTATTAGAATCATTTATCGCTAAACTTTTTATATATAAATTTTTAGCACCATTAAGATTACCTTTTAAAACTAGAGAATTACCAAGACTATTTAAAGTATTGGTATCATTTGGATTAATTCCTAATGCTTTTTTATAATAATATATTGAGTCATCAATTTCACCTCTATCACCATGAACATTAGCTAAATTTGTATATGCTGCAACTTTAGACGGGTATAATTTAATTAATTTTTTAAATATTTTTAGAGCATCTTTATGTTTTTTTTGAACTCTATAGCAAACTCCTAAAATATTCCATCCATCATAATTATCTGGATAGTTCCGCGTAAACCTTAAGGTTTCTTTCTCAAGCAGGATTAAATCATTTGATTTATAATAAGAGATTAGGTTATCTAAATCTTCTTGTAATTTTTTTTTCAAAATATCCCCTGTAAAATAAATTAAACTTTTCTTTTTTCATTTATATCTATAACTATATCTATACTAATATTATTGATAATTAATTAATATAAAAATTATATGGGCGTGTAGCTCAGCGGTAGAGCACTACGGTGACATCGTAGGGGTCGCTGGTTCAAACCCAGCCACGCCCACCATTGATTTTAATTTATTTTTAAAGTTATTGTAAATTCGTGACTGGCCTCAGTTTAAAGAGGGTTAAATTAATTTCCTTCAGCTACTTGTAATTTTATCAGAATCTTCCCATCTACAGATATATAACATTGATTAATTAAGGAGGATAAAATGCTTACAGACGGACTAGGACAAGTAACTTTTTCAAATGATGTTCTTAGGGTTGAGTTAGTTAAAACAGCGCCTGATGGAAAACTAACGAATTCAGGAGTATTAGAAATACCGAGAGGTTCAATTGAAAATGTAACTAATGGTTTAGTTACTGCAATTACAGAAATTAATGAACAAATTACTTCTGTACAAAATAAAGAAAATGACAAAAAAGATAAAAAAGAACCTGAAAATGGAAAAAAAAAGAAAAATTAACTCATTAATTTAGGTGTTACTTTAAATCTAAGTCATATAGAAGATTAGTTATGTATAAATTAAAAATCACAACAATTTTTTTGTTCTTTATATTTTTTCCAATACTCAGTAATTCTGAGACCTTATCTACATTTTCAAATATTCAGAAAGAAGATAAGGTTTCAGACGATGAGTTTGTTAACTTTATAAGAGATACAATAATAATACAGCCTGATTTTCTCCAAGCAACCGCGAAAAAAGGCGAGCTAATTGAAAATAAAAAATATGCTCAAAGGTTGAGGTTTCCTACGATTGATGCCCAGTTATATAATGATAGAACTATTTCAAGGGATATTGAAACAAATGCTTTAAGAAAAACCCGGGATGATACATTTGATGGTGTTATAAGTATTGATCAAAAATTATACTCGGGAAATGAAGTAAATTCAAAAATTAATATTGCAAAAAATGAAATGCATGTTTCAAATGTTGAAAGGAGCGAGGTAGCATCTAAGTTAGTAATTCAAGCTGTTGATATATACTTAAATGCCGCAAGCGCTGTTTTATTGAGTGAATATAGCTCTAAAATATTAGATAATTTGAAAAGATATAAAGAAACTGCAAAAGCCAGGTTTAACGCTGGTGCCATAGAAAATACTGAGTTCGCATTAATAAATATTAGATTGAGTGAAATTGAGGTTAAAATTGCATTACTTGATGCTAATAAAATTCAAAATTTATCATTATTCCGCTCCTTCTATAAAGATGAGTATAATAACAGAGGGTTACCTGATTTTAAATTATCTAATCTTGAAGATGCTGAAATAGAAAATTTTTCAGAGAGCTATGAGCAAGTTAAGTCTAAAATTGGAGTAAAAATTTCTGAGCATAATTTAGAGTTAACGAAAAGTCAGTATAGACCTCATTTAGGTTTTAATGCACGTTATACCCAGTATGATATTGATGATGAGGCAAAAGATACTGATATTCGTGGAGGGTTTTACGTCAAGTTTCCTCTTTTTAGTTTTGGAAGGGGTAGTGCGGACGTTAATGCGAGTAAAGCAAGAGTTCGTCAGGCAAAAATTAACAATGATGTTAAGTTAAGAGAAACTAAAAATACTACTGCTAATGTTTTTGGTAGTTATTTTGGGGCCATGCAAGCAAGGGATAGAATATTAGAAGCTTATAATAATGTTAAACTTCAGAGAGAAACCTTTGAAATTAGAATGGCTGGTTCAAGTTTTTCAACAGCAGCCCTTCTTGATGCTGCTCAAAAAGAAATCGCTTTTTATGAGCAACTCATTGAGAATGAAAAAAGATTATTTTTAGCTGATCTCCAGGTAAGACATTTGAATAGAGAACTTCTTTCAAGATTTAATTTAAGTCTCTGAGTATTTTGAGGATAGTAAATGGTAATTGATAAAAATAATTGGTTTTGGAAGTCTGTTTTTGATAATAAAAAGATATATTATCAGATTATTTTAGCATCGGTTTTTATAAATCTTTTTTCGGTTGCAAGTGCGTTTTATATAATGACTGTATATGATAAAGTTGCACCAAATAATGCTTATAGCTCTCTAATTGGTCTTACTATAGGAATGGTAATAGTTCATTTTTTTGATTTTAGCATGAAGATGTTAAGAGCCTATTTTACTGATATAGCTGGACAAAAATTAGATGATGTAGTTGCAGGAAAGCTATACGACAAAATCTCTTCACATGATTCAACAGTTTTAGGAAAATCAAGTAGTAATATCATTACTTCAATTAGAGAGTTTGAAGGATTTAGAGACTTCTTCACCTCATCCTCTTTAGTAGTTTTTATTGATATACCTTTTATGATATTATTTTTAGTAGTACTTTGGTTTATAGGGGGGCTAGTTGCCTTAGTTCCAACAATGATTGCTCCAATAGTAATTGTTATAACTTATCTTGTTCAACCAAACCTAAAAAAACTTGGAGAGGAAGAGTTAGGCACAAAACAGAATAAATTAGGTGTTCTTACAGAGCTTTTAACAAATCATGAAACAGTCAAGACTGTTTCAGGCGGTGGATTTTTAAGAAATCGATGGACTAAAGCTGTCTCAGATCAGAATAGTGTCGGCGTTATCGCTAAGATTTTTTCAAATTTTTCAACAACATTTGCTCAAACTGGTATAGCAATGTCTCAAACCTTTATTGTCTTTTTTGGAATGTTTCTTATTGCTTCAACAGATTTAACTATGGGAGCGTTAGTAGCTTGTGTAATTCTATCAGGAAGAACATTGTCACCCTTATCTCAGTTAAGCGGTATTTTAAATAAGTTTAATTCTGCTAGTGCTGCATTCAGAAAAATCAATATCATAATGGAGGAGACAGCAAGAGACGAAACTGTTTCAATAGAAGCGGCTACTTCATTAAATGAGGGGAAGATTGAGGTTAAAAATTTAAATTACTCTAAAGAAGGTAAACTTATTTTAGATAATATTTCTTTCAAAATAAACCCCGGTGAGAGTGTCGGTCTAATTGGCCCTGTTGGAGGGGGAAAATCAACTTTAATTAAGGCAATAGTCGGTTATTATGGTTTAGAGCATGGTACTCTAAAAATAGATAGTTTTGACATAAATAATATAGAAAGCAGTAAATTAAGAGAGGAAATTGCATATTTACCTCAAACAACTCAACTTTTTAATGATACTATTCAAGAAAATATAGTGGCTGGCTTAAAAGATGTAAGTGATAATGATATAATAGCGGCTGCTAAAAGGGCTAACGCTCATGAATTCATAAGCGCATTACCAGGCGGATATGGTGCTCTGTTATATGAAAATGGAAAGAATTTATCTGGTGGGCAACGACAAAAAATTGCTATAGCAAGAACATTTTTACGGAGTCCTTCTGTTATTATTTTGGACGAACCAACAAACTCTCTTGATGGTGAGACAGAAAAAGTTATGAAGGATTATATTTTAGAATCAAGTTCAAAAAAAACTCTCATTATAGCTACACATAAACCAAGCTTACTTTCTCTTGTAGGTCGCGTTATGGTTATAGCAGATGGAAAAATAGTTGTAGATGGTCCTAGAGATCAGGTCCTTGAAAAATTTACTCAACAAGGAAATAATTAATATGAATTTTCTAAAAAAAATGAAAGAAAAATTTTCAGACTATCTTTGGAGAACTAATGATAAGATAGGTTTTTATATTAATGAAAATTTAAGGACAAAATTAACTAGTTTTATCAATAATTTAATACCTGATAAAGACATTACTAAAACATCCATTTTATTTTATTTTATAGCTATATTTTGCGTTTTATCTATTATCTGGGGTTTTTCTGCCAGAATAGATATGGTTGTTAGAGCTACTGGTGAAGTTATTCCTGCAACAAGGGTAAAAGTTATTCAGAGTGTCTTTCCCGGCGTCATTGAGAAAATTAATATTAAGTTAGGTGATGAGGTAAAAAAAGGAGATGTTCTATTTGTTATTGACGGTGTTAGAACAAATGCTGAGTACGAAAGTAATGAAAGAGCTTATGAGGCAGCCCTTTTAGAGGTACAAACTTATCAAAGAAAAACAGATTTAATAGAGGATCTTGTTAATCAAGGCGCAGAGTCGGAAATGCGATTACTAGATGAAAGACTGAGGTTGGTTGATAGTCAAAAAAGATTATATCAAGTTGAGAACAATAGATTAGCTTTAAGGCAGCAAAAGGAGCAAACCCAGATTTCAGCTCCTTATGATGGTTTCATAAATGATATTTATATAACAACTGTTGGAGGAGTTGTTCAGACAGCTGAAACGCTTGCAAATTTAGTTCCAGCAGATGAAAAACTCGTTATTCGAGCATTAGTTGCACCTAGTGATGTTTCATTTATTAAAACCGGGCAGAAAGCAAAAATTAGCTTTTCAGCTTATGATGTTGGAGTTTATGGTTCTTTTGAAGGAGTAATTGCAGAAATTGGGGTTACTACAACAAAACAAGATGAAAATGTTTATTATGAAACTAGGATTGAAGTAACTGATGAAAATATTAATAATATTAATGTTAAATCAGGAATGGAAGTTGAAGTAAATGTTATCGGTCAAAAGAGAACTGTTTTTGGGTATGTATTTAGCCCAGTTACTAAATTGAAAAGAAGGGCGTTTAGAGAAAAATAATATATTCAAATGAAAAAAAATAATTCTATTTTAAAAAAACCTTTAAAGAAGGTTATTTTCCAAACTAAAAGCTTAGAAAAAAATTTAAATAAAGAATTAAAAGAAATTCAAAAATTACTTAGATCAGAAAAAAATAAAGAAGCATTATTTTTGTGCGAAAAAATGATTATAAGTAATCCTGAATCAAAGGAAATTTCTGAAATTCTTGGATTTCTATATAAAAAAATTAATAAAGATGAAGAGTCTATAAAGTTTTATTCTAGAGCAATTTCTTTGTACGAAGAGGCTATAAAAAAAAATAAAAAAGAATCTTTAAACTATTATTTTCTGGGTAATATTTATTACTCTTTAAATTCCTTTAAAAAAGCTTCTGAATATTATCAGAAATATGAGAACTTTAAAACAAATCCAATAAGTTCATTTTTGAATCATGCTAAATCAGCATACAACTTATCAGATTTATCGAAAGCAAAAGATTTATGTTTAAATCATATTACTCAAAATGATGTTGATGCTGAATCATCGAATCTTTTGGCTTGTATTTATACAGATCTTCAGGAGATGAATAAAGCTGAAGAATATTTCATAATCTCAAATAAATTTAAGCCTACTAATTATTTATTTTTAACTAACTATGCAACTTTTCTTCAAACTATTAATAAATTTGATGAAGCCTCAGAAGTCTATTTAAAATGCCTTAACACAAAATACCCATCAATTACGGCATTCCATCAATTATCTATTTTGAATCCAGATAGAATATCTAAGGAAACAATTGAAATAATGGAAAAGAATCTTGATAATAATAATCTTTCCATGAAAGAAAAATCTCATATTCTTTTTGCTTTGTGGGAAATTTTTTCATTTAAAAAAGATGCTGGTGCTTTTAAGTATTTAGAAAATGCAAATAAATTTTATAAAAATACAATAAATAGCTCTAAACAATTTGATAAAGATAATCATAAGTTATTTATTAAGAAATGCCTTGCAAGCCAAAAAAAAGGCAAGAAATTTATTGATAAGGCTGATGTTGAGGAGGCAACTAAGTACTCTCCAATTTTTATATTAGGTATGGCTAGATCAGGTACATCATTAACAGAACAAATACTTTCTAATCACAAGAATATATCAGGGTGTGGTGAATTAAGTAACATTCAAAATATTTATAATGATAATAATTTTTTTAATATAGAGGATATTAAAATTTCAAGATCTCTATATATAAATAACGTTTCGAAATTTTTTAACAAATCAACGTTAGGTTTTACAGACAAAATGCCTGGAAATTTTTACTATATTGGATTAATTAACTCACTCTTCCCTAATGCTAAAATTATCCATATGAAAAGAAATCCAGTTGATACATGTTTTTCAATTTTTACTAAAATGTTTTCACGGGGTCATGAGTATGCATACAATTTGGAAGATTTAGCTAATTATTATAAGTTATATAGTGGAGTTATGGATTATTGGAAAAACGAATTTAACAATATTTATGATTTGAGTTATGAAGATTTAGTTAATGATACTCAAAATCAAACTGTTAATTTATTAAAATTCTGTAATTTTGATTTTGATCACAATTGCATCAAATTTTATAAAAATAAGAGACCCGTCTTAACTGCTAGTAAAGATCAGGTTAGAAGAAAGATATATAAGAATTCTATAAATAGACATAGAGATTATTATCGTGATTTGGAAATTTTAAATAAAGAGCTAGCAGATTTTATTTAACAATAATTTTATGAATATTTAAAATTAAAAAATAATCTAAAATAACACTAGAAAATTTTTAATTTTTCTATTAACACTAAATACCTTGAAACAAACTAAAGAATTTATCTTAAAACAAACCAAAGAATGTATTAAATGAAAATTTTTATTTTAAAAGAACGGTCTTTGAATGAAAGACGTGTATCACTAGTGCCTGACGTAGCAAAGAAACTTATTAATGACGGCTTTGAGGTCTTTATAGAGTCTTCTGCAGGAGATTATAGTAATTTTTCGGATGATCAATACTCATCAGTTGGAGTTAAGATTGTTGATTTAGACACCTCCTTACCAAATTGTGATATTATTTTTTCAGTAAAAATGCCTGATATCGAAATAATAAAAAAAATGAAAGCTGAGGCCTGTCTAATTGGTCTGCTTAACCCTTATGATAATCATGATGAATTAAAGGCTTTGTCTGAAAATAACGTAAATGCTTTCTCAATGGAGCTTGTTCCAAGATCGCCGAGAGCTCAATCAATGGATGTTCTTTCCTCACAATCAAATTTAGCTGGTTACAAAGCAATTGTGGATAGTTCTTCTATGTTTAATAGAGCGATGCCAATGATGATGACAGCAGCCGGCACCATTGCACCTGCTAAAATTTTTATTATGGGAGTTGGAGTTGCGGGTTTACAAGCTATTGCAACTAGTAAAAGAATGGGTGCTGTCGTTTCTGCAACAGATGTAAGAAGAGCTGCGGGCGAACAGTGTGAAAGCTTAGGTGCCGCTTTTATTATGGTAGACGAAGAAGAGGACTCTGAAGACTCTGGCGGTTATGCAAAGGAAATGTCAGAAGATTACCAAAAGAGACAAAGTCAATTAATTGCAGATCATCTTAAATCTCAAGATATTGTTATATGTACTGCTCTAATACCAGGAAGACCTGCTCCAACATTGTTGACAGCAGAAATGGTTTCCTCAATGAAAAAAGGATCTGTCATTATTGATATGGCAATAGAGAGGGGTGGTAATTGCGAATTAACTGAGACAAATAAAACTATTAATATTAATGGGGTAAACATAGTGGGTGATACTAATTTAATCAGTGGTTTAGCGCCTGATGCTTCAAATCTATACTCAAGAAACCTTTATTCTTTTTTATCATTATTTATAGATTTAAAAAGCGATGAAAAGTTAAATTGGAAAGATGAAATTGTGGAGGCTATGTCTATAGTAAGAGATAAGAAAATTTCTGAGAATTTTAATAATTAATATAAAGGAAAGTAAATGGATATTAGCCCGTTAGTTTATTATGGAAGTATTTTTGTTTTAGCAATTTTTATCGGTTATTATGTTGTTTGGTCGGTTACTCCAGCCTTACATACTCCATTAATGTCAGTTACAAATGCTATTTCAGCTGTAATTATTGTCGGCGCTATCGTTGCCATGGGCACAGAAAGTACTGGAGTATCAGGAGTAATATCGAAAATAGTTTCTTTTTTTGCTCTTATTTTTGCTTCAATAAATATTTTTGGAGGCTTTCTAGTCACTCAAAGAATGCTTGAAATGTACAAAAAAAAGGTAAAGAAAGATGTTTAATAATTTAATGTCAGTTGATTTAATAGCGTCACTATACTTATTGTCCGGAGTATTCTTTATTTTAGGAATAAGAGGTCTGTCATCTCCCGAAACAGCTAGGGCTGGAAATTACCTTAGTATGTCTGGTATGGCATTAGCTTTTATTGTGACAATTCTAAATCTTGAAGATAATTCTTTAATAAATCTACTCTTAATAGCAGCGGGTATCTCAATAGGCGGGATGATTGGAACGATTTTATCTAAAAGAGTTGCAATGACAGATATGCCACAAATGGTTGCAGCTTTGAATTCAATGGGAGGTCTATCCGCAGTTTTAGTTGCTTGGGCAGCCTTTTTATCACCAGCTGCCTTTGGTCTAATGATAGGTGGGTATATTAAGGCTTCAAGTATGGTTGAGATGCTTTTGGGTATTCTGGTAGGTGCTGTTACTTTCTCGGGCTCAGTAGTGGCTTTTTTAAAGTTACAAGGACTAATGAAAAGTGCACCAATTATTTTACCTTTTAGACATATTTTAAGTATTGGTATTTTATCTGCTATATTAATTTGTTCCTATCTTATCTTAGTTGGTTCAGAAATTGATCAACTTCTATTTTTAATTATTAGTATTTTATCTCTAGCGTTAGGATTGCTTCTCATTATTCCAATTGGCGGAGCAGATATGCCTGTGGTAATCGCAGTACTGAATTCTTATTCAGGTTTTGCTGCTGCAATAATAGGTTTTACACTAAGTAATTTAGCCTTAGTTATAACTGGTGCTTTGGTCGGTTCTTCCGGAGCAATTCTATCATATATAATGTGCACAGCTATGAATAGATCTTTTTTCTCAGTCATTATGGGTGGTTTTGGAGACGAGGTGGGAGGATCATCTGATACAAAAGAAACAAGGCCTGTTAAGATTGGCTCTGCAGACGACGCAGCATTCATTTTAAAAAATGCTAGCTCCGTAATTATAGTACCTGGTTATGGTATGGCAGTTGCAAGAGCTCAGAATTCTTTAAAAGAAATGGTTGATAAATTAAAAGAAATGGGAATTAAGGTTACTTATGCGATTCATCCAGTAGCAGGACGAATGCCTGGTCACATGAATGTTTTATTAGCAGAAGCTGATGTTCCTTATGATGATATTTATGAGTTAAGTGAAATAAATTCTGATTTTGCGCAAGCTGATGTTGCATTTGTTATAGGTGCTAATGATGTGACTAATCCAGCAGCAAAATCTGATCCTCAAAGCCCAATATTTGGTATGCCTATTTTAGAGGTTGAGAATGCTAAGACAGTTTTATTTATTAAAAGAAGTCTTGGAATAGGATATGCAGGTATAGATAATGATCTATTTTATAGAGAGAATACTATGATGCTCTTAGATGATGCAAAGAAGATGTCTGAAGACATTTCAGCTAGTATATAATTTTAATTAAGTAGTTATCTAGTAAGACTTTCTCTCGTCAGTTGTCTTCTTCATAGGAATCAGACCCTCACGCATAGCTCTTTTTCTAGCTAATTTTCTTGCTCTTCGAATGGATTCAGAATGTTCTCTAGCTTTCTTTTCAGATGGTTTTTCATAACAATTTCTTAATTTTACTTCACGAAAAACGCCTTCTCTTTGCATTTTTTTCTTAAGTACACGTAAAGCTTGTTCAACATTATTATCTCTTACTGAAACTTCCATTTAAACCCTTTGTTTATTATTTATAACGCTTGAGTACCAAAGGCTAACAATAATGTCTAGTAAACAAATCAATATTATTTGAAAATATTATAACTACTCAAAAGAATGTTGTTTATCAAATAAGTATGTGACATGCCCCATTTTTCTACCTTTCTTGATTTCAGACTTATTGTAGAGGTGAATTTTAGTATTTTCTGAACTGTTTTGATTTACCCACTTCCTTACATCATCGCCAATTAAATTAATCATATGAGCATTGTTATTTAAA
>Ga0315315_10000542_pt1 | contig 32231 bp, 26 predicted proteins | sample M140m3416metaG_FD_203699 | JGI IMG/M metagenome (GOLD analysis project Ga0315315, IMG submission 203699) | Ammonia-oxidizing marine archaeal communities from Monterey Bay, California, United States - M1 40m 3416 | ecosystem: Environmental > Aquatic > Marine > Intertidal zone | place: USA... | reverse complement strand
TTTTTTTATTTTTGTATTTAGTATATAAATGAATTTTCTTACTTATGAATAACATAACTAATTTAATTGAAAACCTTAACAAAGAGCAAAAAGAAGCTGTGCTTAGTACTGAAGGACCTAATTTAATTGTTGCTGGAGCAGGATCTGGAAAAACAAGGGTTTTAACAACAAGGCTTATACATATCATAAATGAAAAAAAAGCGTGGCCTAATCAGATTTTATGCGTGACATTCACAAATAAAGCGGCGAAAGAAATGCAGAACAGAGTGATGCAATATGTCAAGGGGAATTCAAATGCTATACCTTGGTTGGGCACCTTTCATTCAATTAGTGTGAAACTTTTGAGGAAACATGCAGAAGCTTTGGGGTACAAAAGCAACTTTACAATCTTAGACACTGATGATCAAAAAAAACTAATTAGAAATATTGTAAAAGGAGAAGACTTAGATGCTAAAAAATTTTCTCCGCAATTAATTATGTACCATATTGATCAATGGAAAAATAAAGGTCTTTTACCTAAAGATGTAATAATTAAAAAATCAGGCTCAATAGTCAAAGCTATATTAAAGGTTTATGAGATTTATCAAAATAAGACTAAAGATTTAAATGCTTTTGATTTTGGTGACTTAATTCTATTTAGTGTAAAACTATTAGAAGAACATAGTGATATTAAAGAAATATACCGAAATAATTTCAAATACATTTTGGTGGATGAATTCCAAGACACTAACTTTATACAAAATAAATGGTTAAACTTAATTGTAAATGACAAACAAAATATTTGCTGCGTCGGTGACGATGATCAATCAATTTACAGTTGGAGGGGTGCTGAAATAAAAAATTTTTTAACTTTCGATCAAATTTATAAAGGCTGCAAAGTATTTAAATTAGAACAAAACTATAGGTCTACAAAGAACATATTAGAAACTGCCTCTAATTTAATTTCAAATAATGCTAACAGAGTTGGTAAAAAACTCTGGTCTTCAGCAAGTCAAGGTGAATTAGTAAAATTAAATTGTTACAGAACTGGAAAAGATGAAGCTCAAGGTGTTAGTGACATAATTGAACGCAAAATTAAAAAAAAATACTCTTTAAATGAAGTATCAATTTTAGTTAGAGCTATTTACCAAACAAGAGAATTTGAAGAAAGATTTTTACAAATAGGTATTGGTTATCGTGTATTAGGTGGTATTAAATTTTATGAAAGAGCAGAAATAAAGGACGCTGTATCATATTTAAGAATTATTAATCAGAAATTTGATGATCTAGCTTTAGAGAGAGTAATTGGTGCACCAAAACGTGGTGTAGGTGAAAGTACGCTTAAACAAATTTATACGTTTGGTAAAACAAATAAATTATGCTTAGAAGAATCAATAGTCAAGATTATAGCAGAAGATAATTTTAAACCAAAAATAAAAACTTCGCTTAGTCAATTAATTAAAATGATTCATAAATGGAGGAATGACTCCTTAAATATGAAACACTATGACTTGTTAAAACTAGTTTTAGACGAATCTGGATACTCTGCGATGCTTAAAGATAAAAAAGATTTAGAAAATGAAAATAGATTAGAAAATTTAAAAGAATTATTACGAGCAATGAGAGATTATGATAATTTACAAAGTTTCTTAGAACACGTTGCTTTAGCCACATCAATAGATCAAGAATGGGATGGCGCAAAAGTAAACTTGATGACAATGCATGCCGCTAAAGGTTTGGAGTTTGAAGTTGTTTTTCTTCCCGGTTGGGAGGAAGGCCTATTTCCTCATCAAAAATCTTTAGAGGAAAAGGGTGACTTTGCTTTGGAAGAAGAAAGAAGGCTAGCTTATGTGGGAATTACTAGAGCCAAAAAAGAAGCTTACTTATCATTTGCAATGAAAAGGGCTTATCATGGCGATTGGATGGAAACCTTACCTTCAAGGTTTATCAATGAAATACCAGATGACAGTGTTGAAAAAAATGAAATAGGATTAAAAGAAACTGAAGATTTTGATTTTAATCAAGATAATTCAATTGAATTTGACGAAGAATACAGAAGTCCTGGTTGGGATAGGTATAAAAAAAATAAGATGCTAAAATGGAAAAAATAAAAAAATTAATTAAAATTTTTGATAGAGAAAAAATAGATGGTTATATTGTTCCAAAAAATGACGAATTTTTCAGTGAATATGTTCCAGAATATAACGATAGATTAAATTTTATTTCTAATTTTTCTGGATCATTTGGTTTTGCATTAATTTTAAAAAATAAAAATTATTTGTTTGTGGATGGTAGATATACCTTACAGGCTAAAAATCAATGCGGGAAATCTTTTGATGTGGTCACTTTTCCAAATAAAATGCCTTATGATATTTTTAAAAATAAAAAACTATTAATTGGCTTTGATCCAAAGTTATTTACTAAGAAGACAACTAATTTGTTTTTTAATAAAAAATATTTTTCTCTAAAACAAGTAAATTATAATCTTATAGATAAGATTTGGAAAAGAAATATTAATAAAGAAAAAAAAAAATTTTTTAAATTACCTAAAAATTCTGTAGGTCATAAATATGAGACTAAAATAAAAAAAATTTCGTCTTATATGAGAAAGAATAATGCTGATTTTCAATTTATTTCTGCAAGTGAAAATAATGCTTGGCTACTTAACATAAGAGGTAGAGATACTGAATACACTCCGTTGCCCAATAGTTATATTTTAATAGATAAAAATAAAAATTTAAAATTTTTTTGTGATTTAAAAAAAATTCCTTTGTCTTTAAAAAGATACTATAAAAAAGTTGAATTTATTGAAATAGACTTAATTGAAAGAGTATTGAGGTCTATAATAAATAAAAAATTTATTATAGATTCTAACTCTTGTTCTACTCATCATGAAAATATAATAGAGAAAAATAATAAGGTATTAAATGTTCAAGACCCCATATATTTTTTGAAAGCAATTAAAAGTAAAAAAGAAATAAATAATATTATAACAGCACATATTTACGATGGAGCTGCTCTTACTAAATATTTATTTTGGATAAAAAAAAATTTTTACAAAAGAAAAATTACAGAAATAAGCGCCTCTCAAAAATTATTTGAATTCAGAAAGAAAAATATTAAATTTAAGTTTTTAAGCTTCCCCACAATATCTGGGACGGGGCCTAATGGTGCGATTATACATTATAAAGCAACGAAAAAAACTAACAGAAGATTAAAAAAAGGAGATGTTTATTTGGTAGACTCAGGAGGACAATATGAATATGGAACTACAGATGTGACTAGAACTGTTTCATTGCAAAATTCTGATAAACGAGTCAAAAATATTTTTACGAGAGTTCTTAAAGGGCATATCGCAGTTGCAGATTTTAAATTAAAAAGAAACACGTTTGGTTCAAATATTGACCATATGGCAAGAAAATACTTGAAACAAATAGGATTAAATTATGAACATGGAACCGGGCATGGTGTCGGTTACTTTCTTAATGTTCACGAAGGACCTCATGCTATTTCAAAAAATAATAAAGTGAATTTTCATGAAGGAATGATTGTTTCAAATGAACCAGGTTACTATGAAAAGAATAAATTTGGAATTAGAATTGAAAATCTCATTTATGTAAAAAAAAACAAAAACAAAAAATTTTTTGAAAATTTAACTATGGCACCAATAGACAAAGATTTAATTGATCCAGATATTTTGAATAAAAATGAAAAAAAGTGGCTTAACCGTTATCATAAAAAAGTTTTTAATAATCTTAAGAGTGCAATGAATAAAACTGAAATCCAGGAACTTAAAAAAGCTTGCTCAGCTATTTAGGATACTTTTCCATTCTTCCTCTAAAATAATTTTTATATCTAATTGTTTTGCTTGCTCAATTTTTCTTTTAGTTGGTTTCGAGTTTCCTACAATCAAAAAATCTAGTTTTTTAGATATAGATCCCAAAACTTTTCCTCCATTGTTCTCTACAATTGCTTTTGCTTCAGATCTACTCATACTTTGAAATCCTCCAGTAAACATTAGTTTTTTATTTGAAAATTTTCCACCAGAATTTTTTAAAATATATTTTTTAATATTTAATTTATTAATCAATTTTTTAATTATATTAATATTAGTAGAATTTAAAAAAAAATTATCTATAGACTGAATTTGTGTTTCTCCAATACCGTCTAATTCTGCTAAATTGACTAATATTTTCTTTCTTCTTGTTTTATCAAATAAATTTTTAAACTCTGTAATTGACCCGAAAAAACTAGCCAAAATTTTTGCATTTTCTTGCCCAATATGCCTTATGCCAATTGAATAGATAAACCTATCTAATGAAATTATCTGTGAACTTTTTATAGCTTTTTTTAAATTATTAATCGACAACTCTCCCCATCCTTCTAATTTTTTAATCTTTTCATAGTCAAGATCAAAAATGTCACCAGGTTCTTTTATTAAGTTAAGATCCCAGAATTGTTCAATAACCTTTTTTCCAAGACCATCTATATTAAAAGCTTCTTTTGAAACGATGTGTTTTAGTTTTTCTTTAGCAGTAAATTTACAATCATAACCCCTCGAACATCTTCTAACAGCGTCATGTTTTTTTGTATTTTTACTTAATTCTTTTTTTGTTTCAGCTCCACAAAGGCACTTACTTGGGAAAACATATTTTTTTGAATTTTTTTTCCTTTTGGAAATATCAACCGAAACTACTTGAGGAATGACATCTCCAGCTCTTTGAATTATTATATGATCGTCAACTCGAATATCTTTTCTTCTAATTTCTTCTTCATTGTGTAGAGTGGCGTTTGATACAACTACTCCTCCTACTGTAACCGGTTCCACTTTTGCAACTGGAGTTATTGCGCCAGTTCTGCCTACTTGAATTAAAATGTCATTGATTTTTGTAAATGCCTTCTCTGCTGAGAATTTGTAAGCTATTGCCCATCTCGGAGAATTAGCAGTGTTTCCTAATCTTTTTTGTAAATTTAAATCATTAACTTTGTAAACAATACCATCAATATCATAATCCAATGACGAGCGTTCATGATCAATTTTTTTATGATGTGACTCAATTTCTTCAGGGGTTTTTATAGTTTTCACTAATGGGTTAGTTACAAAGTTAAAATCTGAAATTTTTTTTAAAAAATCTGACTGTGTTTTAAATATCATTGGCTCAACTGTTCCAAGTCCATAAGCAAAATATTGAAGAGGAATTTTACTTGTTGCCATCGGATTTTTTTGTCTTAATGAACCACCAGCTGCATTTCTTGGATTTGCAAATTTATCTTTAATTTTTTCAAAATCCTTTTTTCCAATATATATCTCGCAACGTATTTCTAATAATTTGGGCACCCTATCTGACACTATCTTTCTTGGTATAGTAGAAATAGTTTTCAAGTTTTCTAAAATGTCTTCTCCTGTGATGCCATCCCCACGAGATAAGCCCTTTGATAAAATTCCATTCTCATACACAAGTGTAGCTGAAATTCCGTCTATTTTAGGTTCTGCAAACAGCTCCAATGAATCATTTATATTTAAAAAATTCTTATTTTTTTTAAGAAAATCTTCCATGTCCTTTTTTTCAAAAGCATTAGCTAATGATAGCATTGGATGAAGATGCTTAATTTTTTTAAACTTATTTGATGGAGGGGCCCCAATAATGTTATCTACAGATTTATTTTTTTTTAAAAAAGAATATTTTTTCTCTAAACTTATTATTTCTCTTTTTAAGATATCGTAATCACGGTCAGAAATTTTTGGATTGTCATTAATGTAATAAAGTTCATTATGTTTAATAAGATTATTTAATTTTTGTGTATATTTTTCAATAATCTTCTCTTTTTTTATCATCAAGTTTACTTAATTAAATTAATAATTTTTTCAAAAAGATTTTTATCAACTTTCGATTTTTTTTCTTTTGATAAACTTTTCTTAATGTCATAATCTTTATTTAAGATCTTGTAAGATTGTTTGAACCATTCACTGGTATTATAATTGTATCCAAGTATTGCTGCATACTTGTTCGCTTCTTTTTCAAAACCTAAATGATAATGAATTTCTACAAGACGATGAAGTGCTTCTTCTACGAATATAGTCTTTTCATACTTATTTAGAATTACTTTCAATCTATTTATTGCTGGTACCCATTTTTGAACTGAAGAATAATATCTGGCTACAAATAATTCCTTAGCAGCTAATTGATTTTCTATTAAGTCCATTTTAAATTTTAAATCTATTGTATATTCAGAATCTGGGAATTCATTTATAAAAAAATTTATTTGTTTTTTTGATTTTAATAGTGGTTGTAAATCTTTTTTCTCATCACCAATCTGTTCATAATAAATTATTGCGAGGAGATAATGAGCATAAATTACATTTTTATCTGCAGCATAAGTCGACAAATATCTTTTAATATTTTCTTCGGCTTGAGTATAAAAATTTATCGCGTACAAAGAATAGCACGACATAATCGCGGATTTAGCAGCAAGTTCTGTGTTAGAAAAATTTAGTTCAGCCTCTGAAAATTTTTTACTCGCGAAAAAAAAATCATTTTTTTCAAATGCTTTTTGACCTTCTTTGTATAGTACATAAGGATCTAATTTTTTTGAAGGTTCATAAATTAATTCATCTTTTTTTGAACAAGAAAAGATTATCAATACACATATTGTTAATGATAAAGATTTTAAATACATTAATAAAATTAATAACAGATTTAATTTTAAATTGTATTAAAATTTCTACTAAGCGTTTACAGCAATTTTTGATAAATGTTCAGTTTTTAGGCTATGAACAACAGACTCATCTTTTATTTCAAATATCTTAAAAGCAGAGTCATTTTTAAATAACTTTCTTAAAAATATATTAGTCAATTCATGACCACCTTGATTGCATGTAACTTTTCCAATTACCCTGTATTGTGACAATAAAAAATCTCCAGCTAAATCTAAGATTTTATGATTAACAAATTCTTTTGAATTTCTTAAACCTTCTTCATTAAGTATTTTGCCATCATCTACTACAATTGCATTTTCGAGCGATCCTCCTTTAGCAAGACCAAGTTTTTTTATTTTTTCTACATCTTCAAATAAACAAAACGTTCTTGACTCGATAATTTCATTTAAATTATCTTTATAAAAATTTACATTATTTCTTTGCTGACCTATAATTTTATTTTCGTAGTTAAGCTGAAAATCAACTTCAAAAGAGCTATTAGGTTCAATGGATATTTTTCTTGCTCCATCTACTAATTCTATTTTTTCTAAAATTTTAATATATTTTCTTTTTTTTGATTGTAATTTAAGATTTTCTTCTTTTATTGCTAAAAGAAAATCTTTTGCAGAACCATCCATGATTGGGACTTCTTCGTTATCAATTTCTATTATTGCATTATCAATTCCTGCTATATAAATAGCAGCTAATAAATGCTCGACAGTTGAAACTTTCACACCGTGCTGATTTGCGAGTGTAGTACATAATTTAGCTGAAGGGACATTTTCAAAACTAGCTTTAATAAGATTATTTTTTTCCAAATCGGTTCTTTTAAAAATTATTCCTTCGTCAATGTTTCCAGGAGCAATGTTAACTTTAGAGATTTTACCGGAATGCAATCCTATGCCTTCGAAGCTAATTTTATTTTTAATAGTATTTTGATACATTTCACTCATGAACGAAGTTTATAAGCAAAAATCGGTCGAACTTTAAAACAACTAATGTTTCTAAAAAAAACAACTTTTATCCAAAAATTCTATCAAAAAACCGAGAAATTAGAGATTTCTTATAATGCGTTACTGGTATAGCTTCCTTTTTCCAACCAAAATGGACAAGTCTGTTTGCAGTTTCAAGGATGTTTTCAATAGGTAAATTTTGAAAAATCTCAATATCAGAATTTCTTTTGATTAAAAAACTAGACTCATAAATGCTTTTTAGGCTTTGAAAACTATGGCTTCGATCAATTTCTAAAATTATAACTTTTGATGATCTTTTGTAATAATTAATGTTAATATTTTTATGAAAAATAATTTCTGAAATTTCTTTGATTCTGGCAAGTGCTATTTCGTATACTAATTTCTTTTTTATTTTTCTATATGCCTGATTTTTAAAGTATTTTTTTTCAATTAAATCTTTTTCAAAAATTTCATCTTTAAGATCAATATCCTTTAAGATATCCTCAATATCACTTTTTTCTAAAGAAGTAATTTTGGAAATATCTTGTAAAATTATATTTGATCCAAATTTAAAATCTTGTTGAAATTTTAAAGAATTATTTTCAAAATAAAAAATATTGGATATTTCTTCTCCTATTTTAATATTAAAAAAAGTATCTGTATTTTTATTAATATCACTTAATGAAGCTCCTTTTACAAAGTTTTTAAGTAAAATTTTTTTTATTTTTAAGTTACATTTTTCAAAAATATTTTTCAAGTTTTTATAATTATTCTTATCAATTAATGAAAAAGATAATTCATGAGAATAAAAATTTCCAAACAACCCAATTGGTAGATTTTCAATTTTTTTTTGATCAAGGCTGAATTTAGAGTTGAAAATGTGAAGTATTTCTTTATCAGCCTCAACTTCATCTATAATTGATTTTAAAGAGTTTAAAATGTAAGTTATATTTTCCCTCAAAATTTGTGAGCCATTTAATTTTTTGAACCCCGCTAAATTTATAAATGTTAAGTCGAGATCATTTATGATTAAAATTGTTTCTTTAAATGTAAAATTTAATTTTTGTTCCACATCGTAGACATTTTCTTTTATGGTGTTAAAAAATTTTTCAAAGTCATTAATTTGACCCTCGGTAATAAAGTTTATAGCAATAGTGGATTTATAAATAATTTGAAAATTATTTTGTTCATTGGCACTACTTGCGTAAAAAGAAAGATTTTTATTATTTATTTCTATAAAGAGGACTGGAGTTGATGAATTCATAATTTATTTTAAAATTAATTGATTGTCGATTCGATAATCAAATGTTTTATATTTTTTAAAATTATTTTTTTTTATTAAATCTAAATAATTATTTAAATTTTTAACATAATCTTTTGAAGATAATTTGATTAAATTATCATCAGTAGTTTCAACATCCCATCTATTGGTTTCAAAAAATGTATATTTTTTAATTATATTAAAAGGAAAATTATTTTTTTTTAGATCGTTGTATAATATTTCAAAATTTTTTTTTTTACCGAATACATAGGGTAAATTTTGATACTCTTTAATTTTTTTAAATGTAATTAAATCAACTTTATCGCTTAAATAAAATTTATTTTTTTTATCAATTAATATTGCGATAGGTTTTTTTTCAAAAATCTTAATTTTGAGTGTATGAGGATATTTTTTTTTAATGTTATAACTCTCAATGAAGTCGTTTTGCATTAATACATTTGCAATTGTAGAATTTCCTACAAAAAATATATTCTTATCATAAATAGGGGTAAGAAGTTTTTTGATCTCTTTTTCTTTAACTAAAAAATTGTTTTCTATAATAATTTTTTGGATATTAAATTTTGAAATTTCTAATTTTTCTTGTGAAGTAATTGTTGTTAATAATAAAAATAATGCTATTGCAATTATTGTTTGTTTTTTCATCTATTAATACTTGCATCTAATAGAATTTTCTCAACTAAATTTTCAAAATTTAATCCTTTATATTTAGCAATTTCTGGAACTAAGGATAAGCTTGTCATTCCGGGCTGCGTATTAATCTCGAGTAAATAAAAATTATTCTTAAAAAATTTAAAATCAGATCTTGTAACTCCCCTACAATTTAGAGCTTTATGTGTCTTTTTTGCTATTCCTAAAACCTCAAGATATTTTTTTTTGACTAGTCTTGCTGGCATAATATGTTTTGTGTTTGCCTTCTTTGTATACTTTGCTTTGTAATCGTAAAATAATCTTTTAGGCACGAGTTCAATTGCTCCAAGTGAACTTCCATTAATTACTGCAACTTGAATTTCTTGGCCCCCTATGTACTCTTCAAGAATTATTTCCTTATATTTTTTTAATAATTTATCGGCTGATAAAAATAATTTTTTTTTATTTTTACATATCTCTACACCTAAACTTGACCCCTCGTTAATCGGCTTAATTACAATAGGAAAACTTATTTTTTTATTTTTAATAATTTTGAGTAAATTACTTTTCTTATAATTATCTTTTTTTAAAGAAAAATATTTTGGTGTTTTAATTTTATTTTTAATAAAAATCTCCTTTGAAATAATCTTATTCATTGCATTGAAAGAACTTACAACCCCGGAGTGAGTATAAGGGATATTCAAATATTCAAAATAGCTTTGAGCAACACCGTCTTCACCATCTCTTCCATGGAGTGCATTAAAAATAACATCTATATTGTTTTGATTTATAAGGTGAAAATTTTTAATTTTAGGGTCGAAAATAGAAACTTTGTATCCTTTTTTTTTAAGTGCTTTAATACAAGCTCTTCCGCTCTCTAAGCTCACAGCTCTTTCACCTGAGGTCCCGCCTAAAACAACAAGAACTTTTTTAAATTTTTTTTTATTCACCAATTATTTTAATCTCTAATTCAAGATTATTGCCAGTTTTTTCATAAACTCTTTTTTTTACTTTATTTATTAAGTTTTCAATATCTGATGATTTTGCCTTACCATTATTAACAAAAAAATTACAATGTTTTTTTGAAATAACTGCATCACCTTCCTGGTAGTTAGTGCAGCCAGCTTCTTTTATTAACATCCATGCTTTAGTTTCTTTATTTATATTTTTAAATGTACTTCCGCATGTTTTGATTTGACTTGGCTGAGATAATTTTTTTTTTTCAATAAGAGTATTTTGTTTTGTTTTTATAATATTTTTTTCACTAATTGAGCCTTTTAATCTAGCCGATACAATAATTAAATCTTCTGCTAAACTTGTTCCTCTATATATAAATTTTATATCTTTTTTTTTTATTTCAAATTCAATTAATTTTTTTTTATCTACTACCTGAACAGATAATAATATTTTTGAAATATCGTCGTTATAACAGCCGCTATTCATCGTTATTGCACCGCCAATCGATCCTGGAATACAAGATAAAAACTCTAAATTACTTAAATTATTCTCTGTAGCAAAGTTTGATACTTTTCGATCAAGTGTAGCGGCTCCAACTTCTATGGTATCTTTATTGATTAATTTAGTATAAGAAAAATTTTTTCCAAGTTTTACAACCACACCTTTAACGCCATTGTCTCTAAATAATATATTTGAACCAGCACCTAAAATAGTAATTTTTAAATTGTTTTTTTTAGCTTCTTTAAGGAATTCTAGTAAATGATTAACATCTTTTGGCTTAAAAAAATATTCAGCATTTCCTCCAAGATTAAACCAACTATAGTTAGATAGTTTAACATTTGTATCAAAACTATCTCCAAATTTATTAATAAAGTTATTATTTAATGTCATAATGCGTTTCTAAGACTTGCGATCCATTTTGATATTTTGCCTGCACCCATGCCAATTATAATCTCGTCATCAATTAAATTCTTTTTAAAATAATTGCATAATTCTTCTTCACTATTTATCATTATAACTTGCGTTTTAGAGTTTTTAGCAATTAAATTCGCAAATTTTATTTTGTTAAATTTTGAATTTTTCTTTTCTCCTGCTCCATATATTGGACACATAATCACTAAATTTGATCTATTAAAACATTTTGAGAACTCATGTTTTAAAGACAGCACCCTTGAATATCTATGAGGTTCAAAAACACTTATAATTTTTCTTCTTGAGCTTACATTACGAACACCTTCTAAAATTGAGCTTATTTCAGTTGGGTGATGTGCATAATCATCGTAAAAGTCATTTTTATCTTTTGAGAATACTTTGGTCATTCTTCTTTGAACACCTGAAAAATTTTTTAACGAATTCTTAGCTTTGATTTGATTAGCACCTAAATTAATACAAACTATTAAAGCAGCCGCTGCATTAAGAGCATTGTGTTTACCTAATAGTTTGACGCTTATATCTTTTATTTTTTTAATCTTCTTATTATTATCTCGATAACTTAAATCGAAACTTGTGTTATCTAAATTGTATTTGATTTTTGAAATTTGGTAGTCAGATTTTCTATTTTCACCATATGTTAATATATTTTTATTTTTAATCTTATTTAAAATTTTTTTAATATTGGTGCTGTCTAAACAAATAATAGACTTTCCTGTTGGTGGGGTTTTATTAATAAATTCCACAAAGGAGTTTTCTAAATTTTTATAATTTTTATAGTAATCTAAATGTTCATAATCAATATTTGTAACTATTGAATAATTTATAGGAAGCTTTAAAAAACTACCGTCAGACTCATCAGCTTCTAAAATTGCCCAATCTCCTTTTCCTAATTTTGCGTTACTTTTAAAAGAATTTATTACTCCGCCATTAATGATTGTTGGATCTAACTTTTGGTCTGATAAAATTTTTGCTACTAAAGAGGTTGTTGTTGTTTTTCCGTGTGAACCAGTTATTATTATATTTTTCTTTAAAGATACTGCATCTGCTAAAACTTCTGCTCTTGAGTAAATTGGAATTTTATTTTTTTTTGCATATTTAAGTTCGATATTATTATTTTTAATTGCAGTAGATTTTACAAGAATTGTTGCATTTTTAAGATTACTCGATGTATGACCGATAAATATTTTTATTCCAGCTTTTGTGCAACTTATGGTATTTTTGTTTCTATTTTGATCGCTGCCTTGTATTTTAAACCCCATGTTTTTCATAATTTGAGCGAGACCACTCATTCCTATTCCACCAATTCCTACGAAATGAATTATATCTTTTTGACCTAAGTTAATTTTTTTCATTTAAAATTTTATCTATTTTAATATTTAAATTATTAAAGACATCTTTGTCAGAATATTGTCCTTGTTTTGATAGAATTTTTTTTGTTAATGTCTCATCTTTGTGAATAGAAACAATTAAATCTTGCAATTTATTTTTAATTTCTTTTTCTCTCAATAATAATCCATATCCTTTTTTTAGATAAAACTCAGCGTTTTTATACTGATGATTATCTGCTGATGTTGGCAACGGTATCGAAATAAAAGGAATTTTTACATTGATTAATTCACCTAAAACAGAGGCTCCAGAACGAGTAATAACTAGATTGGCTTTTGAATAATATTCAGCAATCTTATTTGTGAAATTAAATATTTCATATTCTATTTTTGCCTGTTCATAAAATGCAGATAATTCTTTATTTTGATTTTTTTGGCACTGTTGAAAGATTTTGATTGGTAAATCTAAATTCTTAAGTTTTTTAAAAATTATTGGTAATACCTCTGCAAAAATTCTTGCTGCCTGACTCCCTCCTAAGACTAAAATTCTAATATTAGAGGTATCTCTTTCTTTATTATTAATATTTAGATTAATTATTTCCTCTCTAACTATATTTCCAACACGAAAAACTTTTTCATCATGTTGTTTAGGAATTCCTTCAAGTTCTTCATGAGAAACAAAAATTTTATTTGCAAAAGGTAATAGATATTTATTAGCTTTTCCAATTATTAAATTATTTTCATAAATAATAAATTTAATTCTTAAAATTGATGCCGCAACACAAATTGGAAATGATGAATATCCTCCCATTCCAAAAATAATAGAGGGTCTGTTAAATATTAAAAATAAAAAAGACTTTAAGATTGAATAAATAATTTTGACAATAGAATATACAAATGTAAATAAATTTTTTTTTTCTAAAGGTGATGAAGATATATTTTCCAAATTAAGATTTTTGTAATTTTTAAGATAATTTAAACCTCTTTTGTCAGATGTTAATAATACTGAATAATTTTTCATCAGACTATTTGCTAAGCTATAAGCAGGAAAAACGTGCCCTCCTGTTCCACCCGTAGCAATTATAATTTTTTTTTTAGTCATATAAATAAGCTTTATTTTTAGTATAGTTTAAAACTATCCCAGCTAAAACTGCACTTCCAATTAAAGATGAACCTCCATAACTTAAAAAAGGCAAGGTCATACCTGTAGTAGGTAGTAAACTTGTGTTTACTCCGGCATGTATAAATGTTTGAAATATTAATAGTGCTGACAAGCCACTTAAAGAAATTTTTAAAAATTGATTATCTTGATTAAAACAATTTTTAATAATCCTGAAAGAGATGTATAAAAATATAAGTAATATTAAAATTGAAACTAACGAGCCATACTCCTCAGATATGACTGCTATTACATAATCAGTATGGGCCTCTGGAACACTTTCTTTTAATACACCCTCGCCCATTCCTTGTCCGGTTAAACCACCTAATTTTATTGCATCTAAAGCAGAAGTTGATTGAAATTTATCTCCCTGACTTGGGTCAATAAAGGTTAATAAACGATTTATAATATAACCAAATTTTTCTGGTAAAAAAAATAATAATGAACTTAGAGATAATAAAAAGACTGATAAAAAAATAAATATAAATACTAAGCTTACACCAGAAATAAAAACAGTCGCAATCCAACTTCCTATTAATAATATTGATTGGCCCAAATCCGGTTGATCAATTAATAGTATTATTACTGAACTTAAAAGTATAAAGCTTAAAAAATATTTTATCTGAGAATTTTGAAATTTTTCAAAAGTTAAAATCTTAACTGTCATTAAAATAAACAAAGGTTTTAATATTTCAATTGGTTGTAACCTAAAAAGATATAAATCTAACCATCGTTTTGCACCTTTTACTTCAATTCCAATTATTGGAACTAAAGCTAATGAAACAAAAGAAATTATAAATAAAGGAATGACAAGTTTTTTGAGTAATTCAGTTTTTATAGCAGATATTGCAAACATAATTGTTAATGCCAAAAATGTGAAGATGAGATGTTTTGTAAAAAAAAAATAATAATCTTTATTAAGTCTTTCACCGGCAAGAAATGATGTTGAGGAAAATGAAAAAAATAATCCCAAAAAAAATAATATGATAAAACTTATTAATATTTTTTTATCTATGCTTCTCCAGTAGTCAATTAGTAAAAATTTAAATGAGTTTTCTGCCATATGTTTTGCATAGTTTTTTAAATGTTTCTCCTCTTTTTTCAAAATTACTAAATTGATCAAATGACGCTGCTGCCGGACTTAACAAAATATAATTTCTTTTTTTATTTTTTAATTTAACATCTTTTAAAGCTTGAACAATTGAGTTTTTTAAGTTTTTTGTTATTGAAAAAACAATTTTTTTTTCTATTTGATTTTTAAAAAAATTAATACTATTTCCAATTAAATAACACTTTATTATATTTTTTTTACATTTTGATAATTTGATTTTGTCACTTTTTTTTGGCTTTCCTCCTAAAATCCAATAAATATTTTTTAAACTTAAGAGAGCAGGATGAGTGGCTGAAAACGAAGTTGCTTTAGAGTCATTGATAAATATAACGTTCTTTCTTTTAAAAAAAATTTCAAATCTATGGGAAAGACCTTTAAAAGATTCCATTGTTTTAATAAAAGTATTTTTATTTATTTTTAATAATTTAGCAAAAGTATAAATGAAACTCATGTTTTCATCATTAATTTCAGAAGTTAAATAACTATTATTAATTTTATTTTTAATTTTTTTAAAATTTTTATATTCTGGTTCTATAAACTTACCTAGAAATTTTTTTTTTTTAAAAATTTTTTTGAATTTTCTATTAGCCAAAGCATAATGACTTCTGTTTTGTAGACTGAAAATTTTTAATTTTGAATGAAAATAATTGTTCATGCTCCCGTGCCAATCTAAATGGTCATTAGTTAGATTAAGAAAAAAAGCATAATGAGGGCAAATAAATTGTGAGTGTGATAGTTGAAATGACGAGGCTTCTATAATTACATAATCATTTTTTTTTATCTTTAAATCCAAAACTGGATTACCAATATTTCCTCCTATTGAACATTTAATTTTATTTTTTTTCAATAGATGTTCCATTAATTTACAAGTTGTTGATTTACCGTTTGTGCCAGTTACTACTATGGTTTTGGATTTACTGTTTTTTAAATAAAATAAATCAATATCTGTAATTATCTTTTTTTTATATTTGTTCAGATTTTTATTTTTTATTAAACTTATTCCTGGAGCTAAAATGATATAATCAACCTTATTTAAAGTTTTACTTAAATTTTTTGTTCGATAATTTTTAAATAAATTTTTTTTTTTATCGTCCCAAATTTTAAATTTTTTTATATTATTCTTTTTGAAAAATTTTATTACTGAAACACCAGATAAACCTAATCCATAAACAAGGAACGATAGTTCTTTGAGTTTTGGAATTTGATACATACTTACCTTAATTTTAATGTCGCTAGTCCTACTAGTGCCAAGATAATAGCGATTATCCAAAAACGAATTACTATTGTTGACTCTGCCCAACCTTTTTTCTCGAAGTGATGGTGTATCGGAGCCATCTTAAAAATCCTTTTACCGGTCAGTTTAAAAGATACTACTTGAATGATTACAGATACTGTTTCTAAAACAAATAAACCACCAATTATTGCTAAAACAATTTCATGTTTTACAATTATTGCAATAGCAGCTAATGAGCCTCCTAATGATAGAGAGCCAGTGTCACCCATAAATATTTTTGCTGGAGGCGCGTTGTACCAAAGAAAACCCAAACATGCACCAACTACTGATCCGCAGAAAATAGACAGCTCTCCGACATCAGGAATATATTGGATTTTTAAATATTCAGAAAAAATTGTATTTCCAACAACATAAGAAATTAGTGTAAACGATAGCGCCACAAGCATCACAGGCACGGTTGCCAATCCATCTAAGCCATCGGTTAAATTTACTGCATTTGATGAACCAATAATAACAAATAAGCCAAATGGTATAAAAAATAAACCCATGTGCCAGATTAGATTTTTAAAAAAAGGAAAATATAAATCATACAAATACTCATGGCCGGAATATTTTACTAAAATTAATAAAGTTATGGCTGCTATTATTATTTGACCTAGAAATTTATATTTTGATTTTAATCCTCTTGAATTTTTAAATTTAATTTTAAGTATATCATCTAATAATCCTAAACCACCAAGCGATAAAGATACAAAAATTAAAGTCCATATGTAAACATTTGTTAAGTCTGCCCACAAGAGTGTACTGAAAATTATTCCAATAATAATAATTACACCGCCCATAGTTGGTGTGCCTGATTTTTTAATTATGTGATCAATAGGCCCGTCTTGTCTTATAGGACCAGTGATCATTTTTTCAGAAAATATCTTAATTAATGGACCGCCGATAATGAACACAATCACTAAAGAAGTTACTACAGATAAACCTGTCCTAAAAGTTAGATATTTAAAAACGTTTAAAAAAGAATATTGATCAATTAAAGAGGTTAAAAAATTAAATAACATTTATATTCCTTTAATCATTTTTTTGCTGAAATCGTTAAGTCCCGTTGCGTTAGAGCCCTTTATCATTAAATAGTCATTATTAGATATAATATTTTTTAGACTAAAATCTATATCTTCATTATTTTGTAAAATGTTTCCTCTTTTATCTTTTTTAAGATGTTTATATGTGAAAATTATATTTTTTCCTTTAATGAATACTTTATCAATATCAGAATTGTTAATAACTTTGGACAGTTCTTCATGATATTTTTTAGATTTAGAACCTAATTCAAGCATATCTCCAAGTATTAAGTATTTTTTAAACTTTTCTTTTTTTATTAAATTAAGCTTTTGAATAGCATTTTTAACTGATGAAGGATTTGCATTATAGCTTTCATCAATAAATTTAAATTTTTTCTTGTATCTTAAAATATGATGTTTTTTACCTCTTCCTTCAGGAATTTCAAAATTTTTAAATTTTGATTTAATTGTAGAAAAATTAATTCTTAAAACTTTTAAAACTGATAATGTTGCAAGCACATTATACACATTTAATTCTCCAACCTCTAAATCAATTAATTGATTGTTGGCGCTAACAAAAATTTTAGTATTATTATTTTTTTTAAAAACTCTTACAAGACGAATATCTGACTCTTTATGCATTCCAAATGTAGAAATTATTAAGTTTCTTGACTTAGCTTTTTTGAATAAAAAATTAAAAAATTTATCATCTCTATTTAAAATAATTGTTCCTTTTGATTGTATGTTCTCTATAATTTCTGATTTGGCTTTCGCTATACCATAGGTATTTTTAAAGTTTTCTAAATGTGCCTCGCCAATGTTTGTTATCACTCCTATGTGAGGTTTTACTAATTTTGTTAGATTTCTTATTTCGCCAGCTCTGCTCATTCCAACCTCAAATACTCCAAATTTATCATTATAATCCAAATTTGATAAGCTTATTGGAACACCAAAATTATTATTAAATGATTTAGGGGAAAAATGAGTGCTGCCAAAATTTTGCAATATATTTTTTACTAGATTTTTTAAAGAAGTTTTGCCAGCACTACCTGTTATTGCAATTATTTTAGCTGATGAATAATTTCGTTTCAATTTAGCTAATTGATATAAAAATGAAAGAGAGTTTTTTACTTTTATCAATTTTTTGTTTTTAATTTTATTACTTGAGCTAGTAACAATGCATCCAGCTCCTTTTTTTAACGCCTTATGAATAAATTCATTTCCATTATTTTTTTTTCCTTTTAAAGCTAAAAATAAATTATTTTTTTTAATTGTTCTCGAGTCTATCGAAAGACCATCAAAATTTAACGGTCTAATATTTCCTAAAATTTTTTTAAGAATTAATTTGTTTTGTAAGTAATTTAGTTTTTTTTTAGTTAAATTTTTATTTTTAACTTTTATTTTACTAATAATTTCTTTATCAGAAATATTTAAAACTTTGTTTTTATAGATTTGTTTTTTTTCATGTCCTTTTCCGGCAACCAATATAATCTCGTTAGGTTTAGCATTGTCAATCGCCTTTTTTATAGCAAGGTCTCTACTTCCAATATTAAATGATTTGTTTTTTGAAATATATTTTGAAAGCTCTCCTCTTATTTTCTGTGGACTTTCGTTTCGCGGGTTGTCATCTGTAATATAAATTTTTTGACAATTTTCATTAGCTATCTTTGCCATTTGTGGTCTTTTCTTTTTGTCTCTATTTCCGCCGCAACCAAAAACTAGAGAAATGTCTTTTCCATAATCGGTTTGCAATGATTTTAAGGCTTTAGTTAAAGCATCTGGGGTATGCGCATAATCAATAAAAACATTTACGTTGTTAGGAAATCTTCTTGTAAATTCAAGTCTTCCATTCACGTCTTTTAATTTACTTATTGATTTGTATATTAATTTTTCACGTAAACCGCATAATTTTGCAGCCTCTATAGCCATAGCTAAATTTTTAATTTTAAAGTCAGTATACGGAGAGGCAGAAATACTTTTAATCTGATCAAATTTTTTTTTAATGTCTAAAATTCTAAAATTTTTTTTTAGTGCAATTTTTTTTATAAGAGCGAAAGGTTTAATTTCTTGATCAGATATAATTTTTGATTTTTTACCTAAAATTTCTTTAAATAATATCAATTTTTTATTTAAATATGACTTCATGGTTTTGTGATAGTCCAAGTGATCTTGGCTAAAATTAGTAAATATTGCAGCTTTGAATTTTACGTGATGTAATCTTTGTTGATCTAAAGCATGACTTGATGCTTCAATAATGACATTATCGATTTTTTTCTTTTTTAAATAATTTAAATGCTTGTGCAAAAAAATTGTATCAGGAGTGGTAAGATTGGTTTTTATATTTTTATTATTATATTTAATCCCTAAAGTGCCAATGGATGCTGAAGGTACATTATTTAAACGAAATAGTTGATAAAAAATATCTGCAACTGATGTTTTGCCATTCGTGCCGGTTACTGCAATAATATTTTTGGGTTTTAATTTATAAAATTTGGAGGCAACTAAGCTTAAAAATTTTCTTATATTATTTTTTTTAATTAATAGAATATTTTTTTTAACTTTAATATTACATCTTTTTGAACAAACAATTACTGAGGCACCTTTTTTGATTGCTTCATTGATAAATTTTTCACCATTTAATTTGTTTCCTTTTATAGCAAAAAAAATATAATTTTTTTTTACTTCTTTGCTATTCGTTGAAATACCAGAGATTTTTATTTTTTTTTTTTCGTTTGAAATATTTTTAATTAATTTTTTCAACAACATACTGACCTGTAAACTCTTCGTTATTTATGGCTAAAATTGGCCCAATTTTTTCTATTATTTTGCCTGCTACATAAACAGAATTCCAACCAGAAGTGTTATATGGGGCTTTAGTCTTAATTCCTCGATAATTATAAACTAAATTTCTGTTAATCTTAGGATTCTCTAACATTACAAATAAAGTATAACTTGGCTTATTTGTGGGAAAGATTGAAATAAAAGTATTTAATCTGTTTTTTTTATCTCCATAACTTTCAGCTGTGCCGGTTTTTCCTCCTACATAAAATCCGTCTTTATCAGCTAGACTAGCGGTTCCTTCTTTGCTGCTTACAACTTTTCTCAGCATATTTGTAATCTTTGTACTTGTTTCGTTAGAAATTATTTTTTTTGTTTCTCTATTTTTTTTTTTTAAAATAAGGCTCGGGGTAATTAAAGTTCCGCCATTACTCATAGCGGCGTACAATGCTGTTGCCTGTAATGGTGTAGTGGTAATACCATGGCCAAAAGCAACTGTTTCTAATTTACAATTATTCCATTTTAGCTGATGTGGGGTACCGACTTCCTCTAGTTCAATTTCAGGATTTTTTGTAAGTTTTGTTTTTTTTATAAACTCTTTATATTTATCCTCACCTATATTTCTAGCCAAAACTACTGATCCTAAATTAGAGGATCTCACTAGAATTTCTTCTACAGATAAATCTTTTGGATGTTCTTTCATATCGGTAATATCATGAATTGAGCATTTGATTTTTCTTGGGATATTTTCAATAATTGTATTTGCATCAACAAGTTTATGTTCTAGTGCAAGTGCAATAGTAAAAGTTTTAAAAATTGAACCTAATTCATAAACTCCTTTTGTGATTTTATTTATATATTTTTTATCTTTGATGGTTTTTCTTTGATTGATGTTAAAATTTGGTAATGAGATTAAAGAAATTATTTCTCCACTATTAACATTCATTAATAACGCTCCTGCTCCTGACGCATTAAAAACATCAATAGCTTTATTTAATTCTTTATTAATTATGTGCTGAATATTGCTATCTAAAGATAATTTTAAAGGCTGATTCATCAAATCTTTATTTTTTAATTCTCTATCAAAGAATTTTTCCACCCCAGAAATTCCATAATTATCATAATCAACTTGACCAATAACATGACTAAATAAATCTCCATGGGTATACATTCTTGCCTGAAATGGTTCAAATTTTATTGCTTTTTCACCAAGAGACCAAAACTTTTCTCTTTCTACTTGATCAATTCTTTTCTTGATCCGAAAATATTTATTTCCATTCAATTTTTTTTTAATTTCATTTATTTGAAGATCTGGAAATTTTAGTCTTAATTTAATTAAGAAATTTTTTTTGTCTTTTACTAACTGTGGATCTATTGCAACATGAAAAGTATTAATGTTTCGTGAAATAATAACTCCATTTCTATCAACTATATCTCTTCTCAAATTGGGATATTTGATTTTTTGTTCTTCCGCACGAAAAATATCTTTTTTACTAAGAGAAATATGGGTAATCTTAAGTGAAAAAATTAATATCAAAGAAAAAAAGAAAAAAAATAATAAATAAATTCTATCTTGAAAATTATTTGATCTTTTCAAAATTTTATTTTTTTTATTAGTTTCTAAGTAATCTTCAAAATAAAAACTAGCTTGATTTATATTTTTATTTTTTTTTGATTTTTTTTTCATCTAAATTTTCAAGATTTGAAATTTTATTTTGTATTTTGTTAAAATCTAAAATATTAAAAAATATTTTTGAATATGCGATAGGTTTATAGTTGTCAAATCCGATCAGATTTATTCTTTTTTCGATTTCTAAAGGCGATGTTAAGTAATAAAAATCTAGTTGAGTTTCATTAATATCTTTTTCTTTTGATAAAATTTCTATATACAAATTTGATATTTTTTTTTCTATAATACGTGTTTTATTTTTAATTGCAGAAGTAATTACAAAAAAAGAAATGAAAATTGTAATTGAAATTAAAAATTTTGTTTTAAACATTGGTTGCCTCTAATTCTAAGTATTTTTTAAATTTTTCAGCCAAATCTTTTGGGTATTGAAATTTATTTTTACTTCTTATAGCAAATCTTAATTTTGCGGATCGAGATCTACTGTTTTGATCTATTTCTGTTTTCGTTGGTATAAATAGTTTATTTTTATATTCATCAAATAAAGCTGTATCTACAACATTATTTTCGGGTAGGTATCTTGAAGGCTGAGATTTGTTTTTTGAAAAATTGGTAAAAAAATATTTTACAATTCTATCTTCTATTGAGTGAAAACTAACAATTAGAATTTTTCCACCTGGTTTTAATTTTTTTGTAGCGCTAATTATTCCATTAATTAGCTCGGTCACTTCTTTATTTACAAAAATTCTTAACGCTTGAAAAGTTTTAGTACACGGGTTGATTTTATTTGAAAAATTTTTTTTTTTACTTTTTTCAATTATTTTAACTAGTTCATCTGTATTTGTGATTTTTTTAATTTTTCGGTATTTAACTATATTTTTAGAAATTTTAGCAGCTTCTTTCTCTTCTCCTAAAATTTTAATTATTAATTTTAAATTTTTTTCACTTAAATCATTAATAACTTCTAATGCTGATATTTCATTAAGACCCATGGTCATATTTAGTTTTTTATTTGATTTAAATGAAAAACCTCTACCCAAATCATCTAGCTGAATGGATGAAAGGCCCAAATCAAAAATAACAACGTCGACATCATCCTTTAATATCTTATCTAGCTGACCAAAATTTATCTGGTAAAATTTAAATCTTAGTGGATATTTTATCTTAAGTTTTTCAGCTACAGGTAATACTTTTTTATCTCTATCAAGCGCTTGAACATTAGTCTTAGGAAATTTTAAAATTTCTTTTGAATAACTACCTCCACCAAATGTACAATCTACAAAACTCCCTCCATTCGTTGGTGAAGATATTTTTAGGACCTCATTCAACATTACTGGAAAATGAGAGAATTCCAGTAATGAAGTTTGGTTGATCATGAGTCAGGTGTATATACATTAAAATTTTTGTTTTCTTAAAAATGCAGGAATTTCAAAATCTTCTTCCTCGTTTAGATCTTGATCAAACAATTGCTCTGAGTCTGCACTTTCATGAGTATTTGGTTCAATACCCTCGTCAGTCTGATAACTTTGGTCTTCTGAAAATAATTTGGGAGTGTGCTCTTCCTCAATATTTTTAGAAATAATTGATGGGCTGTCAGTTTCATCTAAATTGTTATTATTTTCTATATATGATGCGCTTTCAATAGAAACACCCGAGGGAATATTTTCAGCAGTTTGAGAAATTTCTGGTGATGTTCCCAATAATCTTTCGCCTTCTATATTATTTTCAACATCATCTATAGAGTTATTATGATCTTCCTCAAATTCATAACTCTCGTCGAGTTTAAGAGCTGTTGCCCCATCTATGGAATTTAAAGTATTTGAATCCACTCTTGGGTTGTGTGAGAATAAATTTTCAGAATAACCTGTATTTCTGTTTTGTATTCGTGATACCATGTTTAAAACTGTATTATTTTCAGTTTTGTGTCCGTCAAGTGCAGTTGCAACTATAGACACTCTGATTTTTCCAGTCATACTCTCATCTTTGATCGCACCAAAGATTAATTCTGCTTCGGGATCTACTTCTGCTCTGATTTTATTTACTGACTGATCTACTTCAAATAAAGTAAGGTCATTTCCACCCGTAATATTAATTAATAAACCTTTTGCACCTTGCAGAGAATACTCATCAATTAACGGATTGTTAAGAGCCATCTCAGTAGCTGCCATAGCTCTGTTTTCTCCTTCGGCTTCTCCTGTTCCCATCATTGCTTTGCCCATTGAACTCATGACTGTTTCAACGTCTGCAAAATCAAGATTGATCATTCCAGGTCTGACCATTAGATCAGTAACACTTTGAACTCCATGTTTTAAAACATTGTTAGACAAATTAAATGACTCTTCAAAAGTTGTAGTTTCACTAGCAATTTTAAAAAGATTCTGATTAGGGACAACAATAACTGTGTCTAGATGTTTTTTAAATTCTTCTAATCCTTCGATTGCCCTTCTCATTCTCTTCGGTCCTTCATAAGAGAATGGCAATGTAGTTACTCCAACAGTTAAAATATTAGACTCTCTTGCTGCTTTAGCAATTACATGTGATGCGCCAGTTCCAGTTCCGCCTCCCATACCTGAAGTAATAAAAACCATGTTCGCTCCCTGTATGTAACTTGTAATTTCATTCAAAGACTCATCAGCTGCGGCTTGACCTATATCGTGTTTTGCTCCTGCTCCTAATCCTTTTGTTAAATTCATTCCAATTTGTATTTTTGCATCAGCCTTGCTCATCTTTAAATCTTGTGCATCTGTATTTACTGCAACAAATTCAACCCCTTCCATACCGGACTCGATCATTGCATTTATTGCATTTCCACCAGCACCACCGACACCTAGAACCAAAATTCTAGGCTTCAACTCTTTAAGCTCTCCTCCACCAATATTTATACTCATGACAACTCACCTTTCTGTTTTATTTCCCATTTTAAATTAGATCTATTTTGATAAGCTTTTTTCCTTGCAACAATTTTGAATTTTTCAAAATTTTTTGGCTCCCAAATTTGAAATGTTTTTCCAAGACCAACAAATAAAACATTATTTTTAATTTTTGCATGACTTAACAATTTATTTGATAAAGAAACTCTGCCTTCAGTATCAAATTGTAAGTTCTCACTTTCTGATAAAATTGAAGTTGCAAAAAAATCTCTTTTTTCCTCAAAAGGATTCAATGAGTCTATTGTGTTAGAAAGTTTTTCTATTCTATCTTGTGAACAGCCCTCTAATGCAAAATGGTTAAAAGAGGGATAACTTATAAAACCGTTATAACCCATAGAATTAAGGTAAGATCTAAAAGTTGCTGGCACAGAAACACGCCCTTTCTTGTCTATTTTGTTTTCGTAATTTGATAAAAACATTTTTAATTAAAAACCTATTATTTTTTATAATTTTCAATACACCCTCCAATATGGGATTATTTGGGATAGTATGGGTTTTTATTAATTAGTCAATAAATTTATCTTTTGTTTAAAGTACAAAAGCAGAACATTAAATGGTGATGATTGACTTTGCCAGATAGTCTATAAGCCGGGTTCTGTCATTGAAGATGTCATTTCTCTAGGCTTAAATTCACATTCAAGCTCAAGCGGTTAACCCAGAAGACTAACTAAAGACTGTTTTTTGTGCCTAAACACTGTGTCTTCTCTATTTAACCTTGCTCCCAGTGGGGTTTGCCGTGCGTTTTTTGTTACCAAAAAACCGGTGAGCTCTTACCTCGCCGTTTCACCCTTGCCTTGATAAGGCGGTTTAATTTCTGTGGCACTATCCCTGAAGTCACCCTCGCCAGTCATTAACTGGCACTGTGTCTTTATGGAGCCCGGACTTTCCTCTATTATCTAAATAATAGCGACTGTCCAACTATCTGGCAGGATTGTTTTATTTAAATTACAGCTTTTAATCAAGGGAATTCAAGCTAATTGATTAAAAATTGGCTAATTTTTAGGGTTTTTTGATCAATTTTTCCCGTCACATTGTTGGGTAAGTAGTGTCGCTGAAATGACTTTATAACTCTATTATCCCTCGAACTTTTTTTGTTGGGTTTGAAATATCTGTATCCCAATTTATGTAAATTTTTAAAAAAACATGGTCTTATTTGACGGGAATTTTTTTTATAAGGTTTTTTTTGCTTTACCTTAAACCATTTTCCAAGACCATGGTAACTAAGTTTTTTCCATGGAAACTTCTCTCCTGGATCAATTTTTCTTAAAGGGGCTACATCTGAATGACCTAAAAAATTTTCTTTTTTAACTGTGTATTTCTTTTTTAAATTTTTACATAAATTGATTAAGCTTTTAATTTGTTTAGTTTCAAAATTTTCATATCCAAATTGGTGACCTTTATTAACAAGCTCTATGCCGATAGAATATTTGTTTAAATTTGTAAATTTTTTCCATTTTGATTTTCCCGCGTGCCAAGCAATATCTCTATCTTTAACCATTTGAATAATGTTCCCCTTTCTATTGATGAGATAATGGCAGCTCACCTTAAACTTAGGGTTTTTAAGCCTTTTAATTGATGCAATTTCTGATTGCATTCCAGTATAATGAATTATCACAAATTGAATATCTCTTTTTAATCGTGATTTTTTTGAATGATTTGGAGAAAAATTTGATATTATTTTCATGAACTTGTGATTAATCTTAAAGTTTACATATTTTAATCATTTTTAAGCTAAATTTTATATAGAATATAGGCTAAAATTATATATATAGCCATTATGCAAATGTTTAAAAATTTAAAATTAACAATTTTATTTTACGTCTTTCTGACTTTAACAGCAAGTAACGCACAATCCACAGAGGATTGTTTTGAAAATACTAACAGAGCTATCTTTAAATTTAATATGGCTTTTGACGACGCTGTGTTAGAACCTATAGCCAAAGGTTATAATAAATTACCCGCCCCAATAAAAAAAGGCACAAGCAATTTCACTTCAAATGTAAGCACTTTACTTTCAATTCCTAATAATATTTTGCAAGGGAATTTCAAGCAGGTAGGTCATTCTGTTGGTAGTTTTGCCATAAATACAACGGTTGGTATTTTTGGTTTTTTAAACCCGGCAGAAAAAATTGGTCTTAAACCCCACAAAGAAGATGTTGGACAAACGTTAGGCACTTATGGAATTGGCCCTGGTTGTTACTTAGTTCTTCCAATACTAGGACCTTCAACGGTGCGAGATACTTTTGGAATGTTAGCTGACTCATTTGTGGATCCATTTGCTCATGTTACAATTAGAGAAAATGAGCTTTTTGGTATCTCTGGAAATAATCTGGACTTCTACTCTCTTAAAGCAACAAGTGCTGTGAACTTTAGAGCAGAAAACGACATGAATTTTGAAAGTGTAGAAAAAAATTCTTTAGACTTATATTCTTCATTCAAAAGTATTTATCTACAAGATAGAGCAAATAAAATCAAAAACTCTTTAGACGACACAGATGAATGGGGTAATTTAGATAACTAAGTTAGTCGATGAAAAGAATTAGCATTTTCCTAATTTCACTATTTTTACTCTTTCACAGTTCACTGCTTGCTTACACTTACAGTACAAATCCAAAAGATTTTATTAATGAACTAGTTAATGATGCTATTAGCAAGTTATCTGATAAAGATTTAAATAAAGATCAAAAAATAAATTTTATCTCAGAAATGGCTCTTCAAAATGTTGATATTAAAGCGCTTGGTCTTTATACTCTAGGAGAATTAAGAAAGTCATCTACTAAAGATGATATTTCTAATTATCAAGCGTCTTTTGAAAAATATTTTTTGAAAAGCCTTACTTCAAGATTAACTGACTACTCTTCAAGTAAGTTTGAATTATTAGGAGAAGATAAAAAAAGTTCCAACTACACGATAATTCGTTCGAAAGTTATCCCAGCTGATGGAAGCCCTGAGATAAAAATTGATTGGAGAATTTACATTAAAAATCCAGATAGGCCTTTAATAAGAGATTTAATTGTAGAAGGCCTAAGTTTAGCAAGAACTCAAAAAGAGGAGTTTTCTTCAATTCTTAGCTCTAACAACAATGATATTAAAATACTAATTAGCAAGTTGGATGAATTTTCAAACAATTAGTTGTTATTTAATTATAAATAAATAAACGAATTAAAATGGTGGGCCCGCCAGGACTCGAACCTGGGACCAATACATTATGAGTGTACTGCTCTAACCAACTGAGCTACAGGCCCAAATAAATAATTATATATCACAAATACTTATTTTTCTAAGAAACTTTTTAACTGTTTAGATCTGCTTGGATGTTTGAGTTTTCTTAAAGCTTTTGCCTCTATTTGTCTAATTCTCTCTCTAGTAACTGAAAATTGTAAACCCACTTCCTCCAATGTGTGGTCTGTATTCATCCCTATTCCAAAACGCATCCTAAGGACTCTTTCTTCTCTTGGTGTTAACGATGCTAAAATTTTTGTTGTAGACTCACTTAAATTTGATTGAATTGCTGTGTCTAGCGGTTGCAGGGCATTTTTGTCTTCGATGAAATCACCTAAACTACTATCCTCTTCATCTCCTACTGGTGTCTCAAGTGAAACTGGTTCTTTTGCGATCTTTAATACTTTTCTTACTTTTTCTAGTGGCATAGCTAATTTTTTAGCGAGCTCTTCAGGAGTTGGTTCTCTTCCAAATTCACTCATAATTTGCCTTTGTGTTCTTACAATTTTATTAATTGTTTCAATCATGTGAACTGGTATTCGAATTGTTCTTGCCTGATCTGCAATCGACCTTGTAATTGCTTGCCTTATCCACCAAGTTGCATAAGTAGAGAATTTATAACCTCTTCTATATTCAAATTTATCTACTGCTTTCATCAAGCCAATATTTCCTTCTTGAATTAAATCTAAAAACTGAAGACCTCTATTGGTATATTTTTTAGCTATTGAAATTACTAATCTTAAATTGGCTTCAACCATTTCTTTTTTTGCTATTCTCGACTCTCTTTCTCCTTTTTGAATTCTACTTACTAACTTCTTAAATTCACCTACGGAAAGACCAATTTTTTTACTAAATTCTACTAATCGATCTCTGATCTCTGCAAAATCATTCTTAAATTTTTTAAAAAAAGCTCTCCATGTTTGATTTTCTTTTAAAAATGACTCAAATTTTGGATTAATTTCGTTACCAACATAATATTTTAAAAATTCTTCTCTTGAGATTTTGTTGTCCACTGCCAATCTCAATAAAACACCTTCTAATGAAACAATTCTTTTATTCTCTTTATAATGAGCTTGAACAAGTTCTTCAACAACATGTGGTGCTAGTTGTAAATTTTTAAAATTGTCTACTAGTATTTCTTGAATTTTTTTGAAATTTTTATTTTTAGACACTGATAATTCCTTTGATGCTAACAAACACTCAAGTTTTTCTACTTGATATTTTTGAAGTTTGGAATAATTTTTGTTTAAAGAATCGAGAATATTAATTATCTTAGGTTTTATCTCTTCTTCCATTTTGGCAAGTGAAACGTTAAATTCATCATCATCGCCTTCAGTATTTTCCTCTTTTTTTTCTGGTTCATCAGTTTTTTGTTTGTCTTTCTTCTGTTTAGATTTTTTATTTATTTTTAAATCATCATCATCATCTAAAGCCTCAAAATCCTCATATGTAGAATCAATATCAATAATATCTCTAACAAGCATTTGTTGATTTTCAATTTGCTCTTTCCACTCAAATATCTTTTTACCTACTATTGGGCTTTGAGTAAGTGCATTAATCATAACATCTTTTCCAGCCTCTATTCTTTTTGCTATAGCAATTTCACCCTCTCTCGAAAGAAGCTCAACCCCACCCATTTCTCTAAGATACATTCTGATTGGATCATCGCTCTTATCAGATGTTTTTTCCTCGGCTTGTGTTGTTGCTTCTTTTTTTTTGTTAGATTGATATTCAGATTTTTTTTCTACTAAAGTAATTTTTTCTTCAACAAGTATAATAAATGCTCTTTCCACATTCTCATGTGTGCTATTTCTTTTTCCAAGTGATTTTCCAAGTTCCTCGTAAGTTATAAAACCTCGGTGTTTTCCCTTATCAAGAAGTCTTTCAAATGATTTTGTTATGAGTTTTTCAGCCATAATTGAGTAGTGAGTTATATATAATGACTAAGCCTAAAAAATCTATACTTTATTTATTCCCTATTTAGTTGACTTTTAAGCTTTATCAACTCTGAATAGGAGTTTTCATCCAAGTTGTTAATTAATTTTTGTTCTAGAGATTCTATCTTTCTTAAATTGCTTTGTTCTTTGTGGTCTTGAATTAACTCATTTAATAGTTCTAAAATATCTTGGTCCGTTTTGTTTTTGGTAATTATTTGAATATTAGAATTTTCATTAATTTCCTGAATAATTTTATTATATCCGCTATTAACTTTTAAGTTTATTGTCTCCAAATCCCTTCCTTCTGACAAAGAAGTGATAATTACACTTTTTAAACTTTCATTTTTTTCAGCAAGAAACTTTATTTCTGAAAGCTCTTCAATTTTCTTTAAAGCTAACCCAAGGTAATTTAAAATTATAAATAAAATAGAAAATTCAATAATTTGAATTTTGGACAAATCCTTTCTTTTTTGATGCAAAAGTTTTGTTTCTTTGAGAATTTGATAATCTTTTTTTTTTTTAAAAGGAGAATATCTTAAATTCTGTTTTGAGGTTTGAATTGGTGTAAGTTTTTTTATTTTCTCTAAAAAGTCTTCAAGGACATACTTTTTTAATGTTTCGTCTTGTATGGAATATGATAAGTTTTTAATTTCTTTTTCAAATTTTGAAATTTCAAAAGGATTATTTTGATCTATTTTACTTAGATGATAATTCCAAATAAAAGATTGGATTATTTCTTTTTCTTTAAGTAAATTTATCAAGCCCTGCTTACCATTTTGTTTTATGAAATCATCAGGATCTAGATCATCAGGCAAAATTGAAAAATATATTTTGTTTTTTTCATTTATTAATGGAAATAATTTCTCAGCAATTCTTAAAGCGGCTTTTTGTCCGCTATCGTCTCCATCCAAACAAATAATCGGATTAGAAAAAAATTTCCAAATTAAGCTTATTTGTCTTTCCGTGAGAGCTGTGCCTGAATTAGAAATTACATTTTTAATTCCAGATGCATAAACACTTACTACATCCATATATCCTTCTACTATTATGACTTCATCTGTATCTGACCTTGAGTTTTTTGCTTTGTCTAAGTTAAAAATCATATTACCTTTTTTATAAAATTCAGTTTCAGGTGAATTAATATATTTAGCTAATTTACTTTCACGTATAATTCTTCCACCAAAAGCAATTGTGTCTCCTGATAAATTATTTACTGGAAAAATTACTCTAGAATTAAATCGGTCAATATATTTTCCTGTTTTATCATTTTTATAATAAAGGCCAGTTAAATTAATTTCTTCTTCAGAATATTTTTTTAATAAATCTTCATAAAAATTATTTTGCCAAGGCACATAGCCTAATTGAAAATCTTCAATAGTATTTTTTTTCAAGCCTCTCTTTAATAAATATTCTAATGGTCCTTGATTGTTTGAATTAAATAATTGTTGTTTAAAATAATCACTATAATCTTTAAAAATATTTTTATAAGTTTTAAATCTTAAGTCTTTTTTTTCATCAAAGTTAGAAAACCGATAGGGCTGCATTCCTGCCTCGACAGCTAAAGATCTTACTGCTTCACCAAAACCTATAGATTTTGTTTTCATCAAAAAATCGAAAATATTTCCATGCTCACCACTACTAAAACAGTGATAAAATTCTTTTTCATCATTTACTGTAAATGAGGGGCTTTTTTCATTCTTAAAAGGAGAGAGGCCAATAAATTCTTTTCCTCTTTTTTTTAATTGGACTGTTTTTCCAACAACTTGTGATACTTTGACTCTTAGTTTTATTTCATCAAGGTATTCTTTGGGGTACTTCATTTTAATTCAAAAGTTCTTTTATAATTGAGCTAACTTTTGAGAAATCGAGTGAGTCTGCGTGTTTTGATTTTAATACACCCATAACTTTACCCATATCTTTCATGGAGTCCGCTCCCACTGATTTTATCGCCTCCTCACAGATTTTTTTTGTTTCACTTTCGCTCAGCTGTTTTGGTAAAAAAACGCTTATCACCTCAATTTCTTTTGTTTCGCTCTCTAAAAGCTCATTTCTTTCAGCTTTTTTATACACCTCGCAAGACTCGTTTCTTTGTTTAATCATTTTTTTTAAGATTATAGTAATTTCGCTATCAGATATTTCTTTCTGCCCTTTAGTCCGACCTGCAATTTCAGCGTCTTTTATCGCGGAAACAACTAATCGTAAAGTTGGGTAAATGTTTTTATCCTTAGCCTTTAGAGCTTCATTTAGCTTTTCTTCAATTTTCTTTTTTAGAGACATAAATTATAAATTATTTTAATCACAATTCTTATCTAAAATAAAAAGAACTTTCTTGACGATTTTATTACTATTTCATATGTTGCGCAAAATCATGTTTATAAGTTTTTTACTTTAACTCATGAGTTGTATTTGAAACCTT
>Ga0315315_10000541_pt1 | contig 32237 bp, 34 predicted proteins | sample M140m3416metaG_FD_203699 | JGI IMG/M metagenome (GOLD analysis project Ga0315315, IMG submission 203699) | Ammonia-oxidizing marine archaeal communities from Monterey Bay, California, United States - M1 40m 3416 | ecosystem: Environmental > Aquatic > Marine > Intertidal zone | place: USA... | reverse complement strand
TGGTCGGAGTCGATTAAGGGTTAGAAAGGACCCGTCGGTTTTTTTTGAAACTTTTTCTCGAAAACTTTGGTCTCGGCGTAGAACCTGGCGGCGTTGCCGTCGAAACTGGTTGCCTGGCAAAGCTACAGACAAACGGGATAGAACCGAGGGGACAAAATGTTAAGCAAAGACGGCGAAACGCTCGAGGACGTAGTGGCGAGGATGGCGGACGAACTCCGCGCGTGGTTAGAGACGACCGACTCGCCCGACAAATCGCTCTCGTTACACGCGCGGAGATTGCTCTCCCGTTGCGAAACGATCCGCAGCGACTTCGGACCACTGGAGGCGACGGGATTACGCAAGGGTCCCGCGTCCGATATGGCCTGGGTCGAGTTGGGTTCCGACTTCGCGCTATGGAAAGCCCAGGCATTTGTCGAGAGCGATAAAGATTAATGGTCCGCGACCTCCTCGAGAATTTGCGTTCGCTCGATACATGATCGGAGGATCGTGTAAGTCGTCGTATTGTGGTCGCACTTGCGCCGCTTCGCCGTGTACGCCCAGGACGCAACGATAACCGAACGTGAGTCGATTTTTATTAGGCGACCATATACGGTAAACCGCTCGGCTTTCGCTCCTTTCGAACTCTCGACGTGATCGAGGAAGGTTATCCCGACGATGTCATTCGTTTTCATGTTCTCGCTCTCGTATGATTCGTAAATCGCAAACGTTCCGCGATACCTCGCCGAATCGCTTGTGATAGGTGACGGAGGTTATCGACCTGGTCGCTTTGTAAAGACTGTCCGCGTGGTAGGCGTCCGAGGCCGTTAGCGGGTTCCAAACCTCGAACAAACACGGCCCGAGCTCCTCGCGTTGCTTGTGGTGAACGTGGCCGTTGTCAACGTAAGTGTGCGTCGAACGTCCGATCTCCTCGCGAAATCGGTTTGTTAGATAGGCGAGTTGGTGCGGCCGGTTTTTCTCGCCGTGATAAACAAAATGTAAACACCGACCCCACTCGACGACCTGGATTTTTGCGTCGTTCCGCATAACCTCGACGCGAGGTTCGTTTTCGAAATACGCTTCGAGTGCGATTTCCATTGAGACCGCCGCGTCGGGATCGTGATTCCCTCGAGCGTTAACCACGGTCGCGATCTCGTGTTTTGTAAGCATTAACCGAACCGCGTCTCGTAGTATGTGAGCGGCTCGCCTGGCGGTCCTGCCGTGTCGTCCGTCGACGTCGAGGGCGTTTCCGCTTCCTGGCGTTTGTCCCTTGCGGTCGTTCGCGTGGCAAAAGTCGCCGACGTTAACCAGGACGCCGAGTTTCGTTGGTGGTGCGGAGTCGACGAGGAATCGCAAACCGCCGACAATGTCGCGAGACGACTTTTCGAGGTCGTAGTCCTCTCCGCTTGTCTCGTCTTTCCAGGCGTACAGTCCGAGGTGTTGGTCGCCAATTTTGTAGTGTGTTGCGAGTTCCTCGTTTGCGAAATGCTTTCGCCGATTTTTGTTCGCTTTGAACGTCCCGCGTACCTCGTCTGCGAGTCCGTCGGTAAATCCACGAATCGCTGCCTGGATTGCCTGCAAATTTGCGGCGCTCTTTACCCATTGCAGACGTACGTTGCCCTGGTCGTCGTAGAGCGTCGACGCGCCTTTGAGAATTTGCGTCTCCGGAACGGCTTTTGTTAAATCGTGGTCGGGAGAATAACCGCGAATTTCCGCCCTTTGTTTTGCTCGCTTGTAATGAACCGCGATCGTGTTTCGCTTTATCCCGAGGACCTTTGCCGCTTTCTCCTGCGTACCTTCGGCGAACCAAGCCACGAGAACCTCTCGCTGGCGATCTGTAGAAAATTCGAGGAGTCGTTTGTCGAACGGATCGGACATTTTAATCGCTCCCGTTATTCGATGTTACGTCGATAGCTCTCGACGTCAGTTCCTTCAAGTTTTGCGAGGACGCGCCAGAGTCGTTCGCGATCGCGTCGACATTCGGTTCGCTCGACTTCGAACGCTTTTCGTATCTCGAGGATTTCGTTTTCGCAGTTTTTCCGCTCCGCGATTAAATCGTCTTTCATACTCGACATTTCGAGCAACAGCCGCCGGTGTAGGTATCCGATCGCGGTCCCCATCGCAGCGATCGCCGAAACGAGAGTCCCCACGGTTGTCGAATCAAATTCGGCGAACATCTTTAAACCTCTGCGACTGCTGAAACTGCGCGAACTGTAACCGACTCAAACGGAACCGCTTTCGAGCCCCAAACCGTACCGAACCCTCGTCGACGTCCGTTCCATTTTGGTCCGTAGCTGTTCACGAACTCGATTCCAAATTCGACCCGTCGGCCTCGCTTGCGGTATGTTCCCGCGAGTGCTGCGACGGCGTGTCGCCACCAAGAAAACGCGACGGCAACCGGGCTCGGATTAATTGGGCAAATTAGCGCCGACATCGTTTCCTCGAAAACTTGGTCTCGCGCGTGCTCCTGGAAATCAACCAAACGGTGCAGCTTGCGAGACTCGACGACAGCGGGTTTTTGCTCGAGCGTTCGGTCCATCGAATAACCAGGCCAAACGTCGACGGTTGGCGCTCCGATTTTTTGCACTGCGTGCGCCGCTTCGATGCAAAACCCACCCTCGTTTTTGTAGTTTTTGTGCATTGCTGCGACTGCGTGCGCGGATAGGTTCGGAACTGGGTCGATTCCTTGGGCCGCGTAACGGTTTGCGATCGCTCCCACGATCGAATACATCCAACAGTACCCGAACGCGCCCTGGTTCAAGGGTTCGATTTTGTTGTATTGGTGAACCAAAAGCGGCGAGGTTTTGTAGCGTGCTCGCTGTAGCTCGATTAGCTCGACCCAGTCTCGCCGAGGATAAACCGGCCCCTCGTAAGGCTTGAAAAAACAAAACTCGGGGAACTCGTCGTAATCGCGAGGAACGTAACCGGTCGGATCATCGTCGGAAATTTCGAAATCGTGCTCGTCGTTCATTGCCTGGCCTCGATCTCGCGGATTGTCGAGTCGGGTCCGTTTGGCAATGGTACGGTTTCAAGTTTTCCGTTCGAAAAATAGAAAACTAGGCTCGGCGGGTTTTTGTTGCCTGAAACGCTCATTCGCTCGAGCCAGGGTTCGGCGTTGTTTGTGGATTGTCCGGCGAGAAGTCGTCGACGTTCAATTCCGTGATCGTCACAAAACATTTCGACGGCGACGCTCGAGCTCGCGACGCCCTGACCTGGTCGCATCTGTTGAGTCGTTACAAACAGAACGGCCTCGAGTTTTTTTTGTCCTGGTATCGCTCGAGACAAAAAACGACCGCCGAACAAAAGCAAACCAAGAGCCAGGAGGATTGCGGCGAACGCTGCGACGTTCGCCGGCTTGCTGGCATCCTTGCGAATGTCGACCATTATTCGGGCTCGGCGTTTGGCTTGTCGATCGTCAGTTTGTCCTCGAGCGAATCGAGTCGGTCGACGATGTTCTCGAGAACGTTTGCGAGTTTGCCGGGGTCGACCTCGCCGTTTGCGGCCGCTGTTTTTTTACCTCGGAACTTTCCGACGGCGTTTCCGAGATACTCGACGACGGAGCTCGCCAAGGGCTCGAGGCCCGATACCAGCATAATTGCGAGGAGTCCGATTAACTGAACGCTCGAGACCACCCCGGAAAGGAATAGGGTCGCGAGCGAAACCGATTCGACTCCGTCGCTATTCTCGCCAGGCTCGGCGAACAGAACGTCCAGGAAACCCGCTTGGTACAGCTTGAACGCCAAAACCAAGACGAACGCGCCCACCAAAAACTGGAAACTAGAATTTTGTTTCAGTGACATTACGGTAACTCCTGGTAAACCAATGCGACGGCGACAAATCCTCGCGTTACGGTTCGATGCTGTCCGTCGCTCGCGATTTCGCGGACCGAGTACCGATAAACGTCGGACGGAATTTTCGTTTGTTCGCGTGTTAGCTCGATTGAGATTGTCGAGTCGTCGACTTTTGTTGCCGCTGTTTCGATTAGGTTCGAACCGGCCTCGTCGACGACTGCAAACTGAAGGGTCCCGGTAATCGCCGGGAACGTTCCGGTAATTATGACCGCGTTAGCTCCCAGGTAATCGTCGGTACGATTTAGCTCGAGATACTCGTCGGCTTGCGTCGTTCCTGGTTGAACGACGAGCGTTCCGGTGTACTCGAGACCGAGCGTTCCGTAGTTCACGCCCAGGCGAACATCACCGACGCCAGGAACGACGAGGTTTCCGGTTGACCCGACGCCGACGGCAACTCCGAGCCGGACGTCGTTTACACTTGGGACAATCGCTCCGGATTGCTGGAAAGTACCGACGAGGGCGTTCTGCGGGTCGCCGTAGGTGACGCCCTGGAGAACGTCGGCCTCGGCCGGATAGTTTGCTCCGTAAAACGTCGCGAACGAATTTTGTAAACTCATTTTTAACCTTTACGAAATTGTTACCTGGATCGTGTCGCCGCTTTGCGCCGTGTGCGTGTACTGCGTGTTAAGTTTCGGAACGTTTGCGAGCTCGCTCGCCGTTGCTAGTCCGGACTGTATTTCCGTAACCGCGTCCGCCTTGATTGCGGCCGCGTCGATTGCGTCGGTCGCGACGCTTTGGACGTTTGCCGAGACGGTATCGGAGCTCGGGTCGAAATCGTGCAGAGCGGCGATCGCGTTTCCGTTGCTCGCAATCCCTGCGTTATCCGGCGCGACTGTGTTCGCGTTGTCCGTTCCGCGCATATCCGAGTTAGTTGTACACGTTCCGACGAGGGTAACATTCGCGACGGGATCCGAACTCGGGTCGAAATCGTTTAACGCTGAAATCGCCGCCGACGTTGCCAGGGTTGAGACGTCCGCTTTAAACGCGTCCTCGTTTGTTCCCTGGGTAAAGTAGTTGTAAATGTCGGACGCGGAGGGACCAGAACCGCCGGAGCTCGGCGCGTTCTCGAGAGCGTTCGTCGTGTACTGATAAACCGCTCCATCCAGAACGAGAGCCGTGTCGAGTTTGTCGGTAACTGTTTTAACGGCCGTAACGTCGGACGCGTTCGCGGTTGTTACCGCGCTGGTAACCGAACCGACTGTCGTTACGTTCGCGACGGTATCGGAGCTCGGATCGAAATCGTTTAGGCTCGAAATTTCCGACGACGTTGCCAAACTCGAGACGTCCGCTTTAAAGTCGGCGGGCGTGATTGGGTAGCTTTGAACGCATGACGTTATAGCGTTTGCGATTTCCAGCGTCGCGACGAAATGGTCGCAATTTGTCTCGGCTTGCGAAAGCGCGAGGTTCCACATTCCCGAGCCGATATGCTGCGGCGTGAAAGTCGACGTCGCCTGCGAACCGCCGTCTTTTGATATTTTCGCGTAAGGCGTTCCGGTGCTGACGTTTGAACCGTCGGCGGCGAGAAGCATCAAAAACGAAACGCGTTGGTTTGAAACATTTTTTTTCATTGGAATAACCCGACGATGGGGCTCGGTGGAATGTAATACGCTTTGAAAGGTTCCGTCGGTCCGCCTGCTACGCCGCGACCGGTATACAACCAGTCCCGGTCGTCCTGGGTGAGTTTGTAACCGGCCCAGGCTCGGACGTCGTCGACGAGACCGTCGAACGGCCACCGGATCGTACCGGACGGAGCTCCACCGAGAGAAGTATCGACGAGACCTCCGACGGCGAGCGGCGGTTCCGGTCCGGACAAAGTCGCATAAGGCAAGGCGGTCACACCGTTACCGTACTCAATGTTAGTTGTGCTTTCGGCTTGGTTGTCGATGTAAATTTTCACGCGGTCGGCGAGAGGTTCCGACCCGTCAAAAATTATGACAATGTGATACCACTGGCTCGCGGTGTTGATTGTGTTGGCATAAGTTCGCATCCCGTCCGACGAGGCGAACGCTGGGTCCCAAAAACCCACGAATAGGTTTACCGTTGAACCGCTTAGGTAAATCTGCCAGTTACCCTTTCGGTAACCGTGGTTACAAAAAATCATTTTTTTGGTCGAGAGTTGGTCCGGGTAGCACCACATCGACCACGAGCAGGTTGTCACGCCGTCGAACTCGTCGCTCCCGTCCGGGTTTTGCCAAACGTCGTCGGTTCCGTCGAACGAAAAGGCGTTGGTTCCACTGCTTCCCGTGTTTGCAACAATCGTCGCGCCGTTCTCTGGGTAAATTGGTCGCCTGGTTGTACTCGCGGTTAAGTCAAAGCCCCCGCGAAACGTGTCGGCGTTGTGCCAAGTTGTCTCGCTGTACGTCGAAGGCATCCCGACTTGGGTACAGTCCGCGAGAACCGCACTTTCGAAAAAATCGACCGAGTTGAACATCTGGTCCGCGATATAAAATTCCCAGGTTCCGTCGATCGTCGAGGGAAAATCGTTCGTCGCGATTGTGAGACTATCGGTTCGCTGACCGCTTCCGAACGGCAAACTCCCTACTGTAAAAATGTCGTGTTGCGTTCCGTCGGGGTCGAGGACGTACGCTTCGACGCCTTGCCAGGACGTTTGACTCGACCAGGTAATCGAGACGCGGATTTCGTCGACGTCGCCGTCCGTCTGCAAAAAACCTACGCCGTCGACCTCAACGTCGCGTTGTAACGACTGGCCCTGCCCCGACGTATCGTTTTTGTAGGTGAGGTAGTTAGTTGGCATTTAGTCGCGACCGTTTTCGAAAGCGTCGAGAAAATCCTCGGCCGCTTTTTTTGAAACGAACGCGAACTGAGCGAGATTTACCTCGACGATCCACGTTTGAAATTCAGTCGACCAAAAAATCCGATTGTCGATTTTAGCGTTCCTTTTAATGCGTCAAAAAAAGTTTCTCCGCCTGGCGGAGTTACCGCCGAAAACGGAAGAACGGTGCGACGCGGCGAACCGTTGAACCCGTCGACAAACTGCCGGGATGGTCAAGCAAGAGACACGAATAAAACATTCCGTCGGAACCCTCGACGATCGCCGCTCCTGCTCTCGTTCCTGCTGGCGCCGTGTACTGATAACACGCCCGAAAAACGCGGCCCGGTCCGTACCCGATACCCTCTTTCGATGCTGGAGCGAGACTGCCGCCAAGATGACCGCGAACTCGGCCGCTCGCCGCTCTAGTCGCTCGCTCGAATGCCAGAGCTTCGAGACTAGAATCGGAAACGAGCGGACCGAGAGAACGGGTTTCGCGTTGTTTGTTTACCAGGGCAAGACCGGCCGACGCCCTTTCGGGTTCGACCTGTTTCGGATCGTCTGCGACCAGCGTTTCGAGCTCGATCGCGGGTTCTGCGACTTGGGAGTCGGTTTCCGGCTTTACGAACCAAAACGCAAAAAACGCGAGAAGTATCGCCGAGAATCTCATTTTCTGCCCCACCGCAAATAGACAAGCCAAAAACACGCCAGGCCGCAAAACGCTATTAACAAACTCACCGACCGAGGAGGCGAGCCAGTAAACCTCGAGACCTGGCTCGAACGTTCGAGACGGCGTTTCGGCATGACGGGCCTACGCAAACGCTTTCAACTCGCGACGCCTGGAACTCTCGGCGAGCTCGGAGTCGGTCGAGCATCGGTTCGCGTTCAACGATTTTGACGCCTGGCATATCCTCGACGGTTCGCTCGACGACGGGTCGCCACTTGATCCGCTCCCGAACAATTTTCCCAGGTTCCAAAACTTCGCCGCCGCACGCCGCGAACCCTGCAACGCTCGCCATTACCAAAAGCAAAAACCGCATTTTTTCCGCTCCGTCGTTTGTGTTGAAAAACGAGCTCGAGCCGGAAGCTACGAAACCGACTCGAGCTCGACGCGTACGATTCGAGGGGACTAAAAATCGAACGCGAGGTGATCGAAGCGCAAACGGTATCGACTTCTGAAAAAAAAATCCAATCGACGGAATGCGACGTCTCGGGGTAGAGAAACCAGGTAGAGAAACTTTTTCTTTCTCTTGCTTTTTTCTTTACGTCGCCGATGCGCCCGTCGGGCGCATCAAAAAACTTCTGGTATGGCCGGTAAGAAAAACGCACTGTCCGGACGGAGCGACCGGACAACAAAAACCAGAATTTTTTTTGATCCCTCCGTGGGTGGGATCAAAACTTTTCGCTATGGCCGAACGGCCGAGAGGGGGGGGCGATTTGCTTTGTACATGAAATACATGATACAGACGGCCCTTATATAAATAGGCTTTTAAACCCTTCAAAAACTACCCTTAAAAAAAACGTCTGTATAATCTGTATTATATAAATATATATATATTTATTTAGTTATTTCTTATAAGAAAAACGCTGTTTCCTTTGTACAGACGGCGTCTGTATCTTGTCTGTATTACCTCCGCTTATACAGGCCGAAATTCTGCGGAGGAATGGTCGCGTAGCTCTGGCGGGGGTGGTTCGCGTCTGTACGAACTCGCTTTGTACAGAACCCTGGTCTGTACGAACTCGAGACTTAGTCTCGGTTGTACGCTTTGCCCGCCGCCGTTAGTCGGACTCGGAAACCTGGTCCCGACTTTTTTACCTGGACGAGCTCGAGGTCCTCGAGGTCCTGTAGAGTTTCTCGGCGAATGTTTTTCGACCAAGAGACGAGCGGCGCGAGTTGGCAAAACCTTCCCCACTTCACGCCCTCGTCGTCGTCGTTTTTTTCCTCCGCTGCCTCGAGCATTCGGAGAACGGTCTCTCGCCGCGCCATTGCCTCGCGACTCGCCGCCGAGACGAACGCGCCTTTTAGCCTGGTGATGAATCGCCGCGTCACAAAAACGGTCAGGTCGACGGCTCGTCGCATATCGTCGACGGTGATCTCGAGCGGGTTGTCGCTCGAGACAGACCACCTCGAGACCGCAAACAGGAGAGCAAATTTTGCGACCTTTTCGCTGGCGCGATTCCATATCGCGAGTTCGACCCGCTCGCCGTTTTCCTGGTGCGACAGGTTCTTTTGCATGACGCGTCGCCGGAATCGTTGCGCGAGGTTTTTCGCTGGTCGCGAAATTGGGATCGTTAGCCAGTCCGGTTCCGGCCAAGCGTAAACGGGAACATTGCCGATGTTTGCTATCGCTTTCGGTTTCCCGCTCTCGTCCGTTTGGTCCGGATCGACGCTCGAGGCGTTGAACGACGCCAGGTCGCCGGTTCGCCCTCTGACCTTCGCGAATGCGTCGAGCAAAATTTGCGGCGGTTCGGTCGGCTGTTTTTCGAAGTCGAGCTCGTCGATTTCTTCGAACGTTAGTCCGCGAGCCTCAAACGTGAGAATTCGACCAATCAGACCGCTCTCGAGTTGCTCGTCCGTTAGTGCGTTGTAGAGTCGTTCGGGAGTCGTCGCGCCTGATAGCGTACAATGCGGAAAACTGCGATCGAGGTCGCCGAACTCGCCGGCTTTCGCCTGGGGTTTCCAGTAGCTCGAGCCGCTCGCCGAAAAAATGTTTTTCATCGTCGAGGAAATCGTTTGTACCCACGTCGGTGCGTTCTTTTCGCCCATCCTCGCGATCGCGTCCCCGAGCTCGTCGAGCATGTGACCGGCGACGCCTCCGGTCGAGTACAAAACCGAGTTTGATAGTCCCGCGCCGCTGGTTAGTTCCTCCGCTCCGATTAGGTTCGTCGCCCCGGCTTTCGCGAGAAATTGTTTCGAGAGTCGTCGCGGCGACTCTTTTCCCGAGCCCGTTGTCGCGACGTTTATTAAGTAGAGGTTCGGAAATGTTCCCTCGAGCGAGTCGTCTCGGATCCGTCGGCCGGCGCCCAGGCTCAAAACGTGTAGCGCCGCCGAGAACGCGAGCTCCGGGTGATCGACGGCCGAATTCTCGAGGACCCAATCGGAAAACTGCCCGAGGAATCCGCCGTCGTTCATTAGCCGTCGAGAAACCTCCGTCGACGTTTCCTCGGACGCCTCGAGCTCGAGCGATTCAATGAACGGAGAAATGTCGATTCTCGCCGCGAGGTCGTCGAGCGTATCGGGTCGCGATCGGAAAATCGCCTCAGCCGCCCTGGTAACGTCCCCGGAATGTTCTAGGTCGGCGATCGCCTGAAGCGGTGTTATGCCGTTCGTTTGTCCAAAGGGCGAGTTAGGGGAAAACGAGGTCACTTGAAAAACGCCCTGCGAGCTCCTGTTTTTGCCAATGGTCCCCGTCGTCGGGTTCGACGACTCGCTCGCGGCGTGCTTGTATTCGAACCAGGTTCCGACTCGTCGGACGTCGTGGCCTTGTGATTGCATTAGCGCCGCGACGTCCTCGATTGAGTCTCTCGAGCGAATGTAGTCCTCGATCGTCGCGTCGCCCTGGTTAAACTCACCGGCCTGGCGGCGAAACTCGACCGCTGGTTTCTCGGGTTCGCTTGGCTCGTCGACGAGTCCCTCGAGCTCCTCGAGACTGTACTCGCGATTCGAGCGAAACCCGACTCGGACGCTCTCGCCGGATTCGCGAACGTAATCGGTAACGCGTAGGAGTCGGTGGAACGACTGGCCCGCGTCGAGTCGTATCTCGTCGCCTTTCGCGTTTGTCGAGCACTCCAGACCGACGAGCTCGCCGCGAACGTGTTTTTCCCATGCTCGCGTTAACGCTTTCGCCCTGGGGCGCGACGTCTCGTCGAGCTCGAGAGGCGCGTCGAGTTTCCAGTACGCGTGAATCCCTCCGGAGTCGCCGTCGGAGTCGACGCAAACCGTCGGAGGCGTCGACATTGCCTCGAGCGCCGCCGCGACGTCCTGGCGTGAACAGTAGCCCGGTTTTCCGCAATCGACGTCGAGGCAAACCGCGACGAGCGATTTCGAATCTCGTTCGGATCCGTGAGAACCAGGGGAGAGGGTCGTCGGCTCGAGCAGGGTCGTCTTGAAAAACTGCGACTCTGTATCTCGGCAAATCGACCGGATGTTCTCGCGGTCGCCAAGTCGAACGCGTCGAAACGGACCCGAAACCGTATCCGCCAGGAGGAGGATTCCGTCGCTTGCTTTACACTCTCCGAACAAAATCTCGAGGATTTCCATTCCGTTTATTCCTTGTATGTTTTCCCTCGGACAATGTTCGATAGGGTCGAAGTCGACATTTCGAACTCACTTGCGAGCGCCGAGAGGGTAGTAGCTTTTTGAGCGACCCGGTCGCGGATTTCTGCGACCTGGTCGAGTGTTAGTTTTCTGCCATGCGTTCGCCCTCGCCTGGTAATTGGGCCGTCCGCGTTTTTCCGAGTCTCGCCTCGGATCATTAGCCTCGCGGTCTCTCGAGCGATTCCGTACTCGTTCGCCAGGTCAATTTGTCGGACTCCGCCCAGAGCGTATCGCGATCGGATTTCCGCGACCTCGTCGCTCGATAGTTTCCTGGTCATCGTCCGTACCTTCGGCGGTCGTCGCGGATCGACCAGACGCAAACCGCGAAACACAAAACGACGGGAGCGAATCCAATCGCCAAGGTTGCGTAATCAAACCAATCGAGAACCATTTTTCAAACCTCGAGCTCGACGCGTTGGGGGATTTCTCCGATCACGGACGCCTCGTCGTCCAGTCGCCAGAACTCGCCGTCCTGGACGAACTCGAGTTCGCGGTCGTCTGCGACCGCTCCGGCTCGGAATAGCTCGACGAGCTCGACCGCTGTTTCCGGGAACGCCGAGACGCTGCGACGAGCAAACCAGGTTCTCGACTTGTTCCTGGCGAACGCTTTATGCTCGGGGAACAGAAAAACCGAGCGATAGATTTTTCGAATCGCGTCCGGCTTGTCCGGATCGTCGCCCAGGTAGGTAACGCGGACGGAAATCGGGTCGCCCTCTTTCCAGCCTCGTTTTCGGTGTAACTTCGCGTCGCGATTAAAAACTCGGATTCGTTGTCGTCGCTCGACCGCGTCGGCCTCGAGGACTGCGCCCGTGTCCGCGTCGTCGATTTTCGTTTCTCGCTCCTGGATTTCGAACTCGACCGGACAGAACCGGCAAACCCTGGCCGACGCTGGGTTCTCCTGGTTGCAACCTGGGCAAATTTTCATCGGAGCGAAACCGTCGCCGTTTTTCTGCAAACTCCGAACGCCGTAGTTTGCCGCGTCGAGGCAACCGTGGCGCGAGAGGTTGCCGCCGAAATCGAGTAGGAGGCAGTCGGTTTTCCCTGGCGACTTCCGAAACCCCCGGCCGCAAATTTGCGCGAACAATCCCGGCGAGGTTGTCGCGCGGAGGACCGCGACCAGGTCAATGTGGGGAGCGTCGAAACCGGTCGTTAAAACGTTCACGTTTACTAAATAACGGAGCTCGCCGGATCGGAATAGCTCGAGGTTTGTTGCCCGTTCGAGCGGCATCGACATTCCCGAAACGACTCTCGCGTCCTCGCCGGAAATTTGCCGGATTAAATGGGCCGTCTGTTCGGCGTTCGAAATGGACGCGGTAAAAATTAGACAATGGTTCCGACCTTCCCGCTCGGCCGTCTCGACAATCTCGCGAACCGCTGCCTCGGTCGCCATTGCGAACCGCGACGCCATTTCCTCGAGAACAAACTCGCCTCGGTTGATCTTGCAACCGTCCATCGAGACGGACGTTTCGGTTTTCGCGTTGCGAACCGGCGCGATTAGTCCCGCCTGGATTAGCTCGGGAATGGTCGTCGTATGGGCGACGTGCGAAAACGGTCGTTCCGGTCCGGCGATTAGTCCGAGTTTCATTCGATAGGGCGTCGCGGTTAACCCGACCAAGCGAGAACCCGCCAGGCGTTGCATATCGCTAATAAATTTCGCGAACATTGTTTCGTCGAGCGGGTTGATTAAATGGCATTCGTCGACAAAAACGACGGCCCGAGCCCCGAACTCTGCCGCCTTTTGGTAAACCGACTGAATCGAACAGAAAACGACGTCCTGGTCGGTATCTCGGCGATTGAGTCCGGCGCAGTTAACCCCGAACTCGGACGTCGGGAACTGCCTCGCGTACGCGGCCGAATTTTGCGAAATCAACTCGGCGTTGTGATGCAAAACGAGAGCTCGTTTTCCGCACTCGATAACCTTTCCGACGGCCTCCGCGATTACCAGGCTTTTTCCCGCTCCGGTCGGTAAAACCAGGGCGGGGTCGCCTTTTGACTTCCGACAGTAATCGTACAAATCTCCGAGCGCCTTTTTTTGGTGCTCGTATGGTTCCAACCTCATAACGAAAACCTCCTCGCTGTTCTCTCGAAACAAAAAACAAGAGACCGCCGAGGAGATGCTCCTCGGGTCGTAAACAACTCAAAACGACGGCAACTCGCCCGGTCTCCGAGTCGTACTAGAATGGCGACGCCTCGACGTTGCCCCAGGACGCGGCTTTCGCGGTTGCCGGTTCCGATGATCCCTGCGCGGCGAAAAACTTTTTGACGCGAGCGGTATCGGGGAAACCCTCTTTAACCTCGACGATCGTTTCGATCGTCAGCGGCTTGTCGCGGAGCTCCTCGTCGCTCTTTATGTTTTCCAGGCCGATAGCTCGGTAAATCGCGGCGAGCTCGTTTCGTCCAATCTGGACGGCTTTCTCGGATTGGTTTAACAGGTTCACGTTGTGGAAAACCTTTCGTCCGGAGTGTTCTCCGTCGATAACGTCGAACGTTAGCGACAACATCGTTCCGTCGTTCCGGTTTCCGCTCTCCTGCGCTTTCCTGGTCAATCGCGTTTCGCTGTCCGAAATCACGACTTGGTAACGACCGGCCGGAACCGGCGTTCGGCTTAGTTGTTCCGGTTCTTCGCTTGCGTAAAAATTCGATAAATCCATCGTTCGTTTCCTCTTTCGTTGGGGTTGTTAAAAAACGTTTCGTTAAATGCGTGGATTGTGCTCGGCGTACTCCGAGAAGTTCCAGAAGTCGAACCGCTCGGGTAAATCGAGGCGACTTTTTGCGACGTGACCTGGTTCCGCCTGGGTAATCGCCTCGACGCCTCCGGCGTTCTTCGCGATCTTGCGTTCGCGGCCGAAATCCTCCTCGACCTTTCGCTGAAAAACTCGGCGGCGAATGAACAGGACCTCGTCAGAAAACTCGACGAGCGACGGAGCGTTTCGTTTCGAGAGTTTCGGGCCGTTCGTATCCCAGGACGTCCCGTCCGGATTCTCGATTCGATGGATTCCGGCGTGGGCAATCACGACGACCTCGAGCCCGCTCGCCCGAACCGCCGAGAGCGTTCGGAGTAGCTCCTCGAATTTCTCCGAGATTGCGACGTCGCGTTTTCCGAATGCGTCCTGTACGCCGAGGGCGATAACCTCGCGACGAAAGAGCGTTTCGGCCGCGTCGGCCGAGTCGATAACGACGGTTTTAAAACCGTGTTCGGAGTCGTGCGCGAGCTCGTTTAAAACGCCCAGGGCGAGTTGTGAATCTGTAATGAGCGGCGTTCGATTTACCTCGAGGTCGTTCGTTCCTGCCTCGTAACTGATAAACAGGGGATTCGGAAACCGACTCGCAAAAGTCGATTTCCCGAGGCCCCCGCCGCCGTAAATGGTTGTGACTCGCGGCGCTGAGACAACGCCCGAAATAATCCCGTTGAGTAAAGACATTTAAACCCTCTAAAGTAGAAAAAAATTAAACAGACGTAGCCAAGTCGAGTTTTCGGCGTTGAATTTCGGACCTGGTCGGAATGTCGCGAGAAACCCACTCGCCCCGCTCGACCAGGACGAGTTCGCCGCTCTCGAAATCCCTCGCCTTGATGTAAAAATCCAGGTCCGCCGGTTTCCCCATTTCGCCGCGAATCCAGTCGGTTTCCTCCCAGACGTTCAACTCGGCGACGAGCGAGACGGGTTCGACCTCGAGACGTGTCTCGGGCGGGACCCATTTAAAAAACGACTTCGCCTTTTTGTGGCGATACTGGACCCAGGAGTCGGGGAGGCCGAGGTTCGACTGAGAAACCGAGAGGAGGAGGTTCGTCGTCTCGCGGAGCGTATCGACCGAATAGCAACCTGGGAGGACGGGTATCTCGGGGAGCGACTCCCGAGGGAACCAGAACCGAACCTCGTCGTAAATGCGGCCCGCGTCGCGTGGCGAAACTCCGACAAAAGTTCGCCCGTCGTAACAGGCCGCGACGGGAAATCGAGCGTCCCGCCTAACTCCATTCGTACAGAAAACGACCTCGCCGATTTCCGGCTGACCGCGATAAATTGAAATCCATTTCGTAGGCATCCGAACCCCTCTCGTTTGCTCACCTAAAAACTCACCAAACGGCGGTTTGAACGCGTGATAAACGAGAGATTCGGTAATTAGGGGGAACCTAAAACGCCGTAAAACGACGCCGTAGCGCGCCGGATCGACTTGTCGGCCTCACTGGAACTGAGACCGCGCGACTTAGATTCCGCCTAATAGAGAAAATCTCGCGGTTTAATCACCGCTCAACTCACCTTGGCAACTATAGAGCGTATAAATCGGCAAAGTCAACAGAGAACTTAAAATCGTTTTGACCTAACTTGTCAAAACAAAAAAACCCGACGCCAGGACGGCGTCGGGGTTCGGAGGATAGGCGAATTGGAAAGCACCCTCATTGGAATTGAGGCGCGGTGTAAACCGTTGCGGGTTCGAGTCCCGTGTCCTCCGCTCAAAACATTTCGGATAAAACCGGCGCTGGTTTGGCGTCGGGGTCGACCGTCTGGTACAGGACGTCCGCGTGGTTCTTGGCGTTCTCTTGGACGTAGAACTCGAGCGTCGTTTTGATGCTGGCGTGTCGCATTAAAACGCGTAGCGTGTCCGGCATTACATGCGGGGACCACCTACAGCCAAACGCCCGCCGCCAGTCATGGGCGGAGGCGTATTTCGTTTTCCCGTCTTTCTCGGATACGACGACTCGAGCCTGTCGACCGCATTGGGAGATACGTTTGCCGACGGTCTTTGCCGAGATCGAGTCGCCTTTGGAAAGGGTCCATTTAAAAACCTGGCCTCGACGTTTCGACGGATTAACGTCGCGGAGTAGCTCCGCGAAATCTGGGGCCATTGGGATAATTCGATTTTGCCTCGCCTTTTCCGCACTGGCCGAAATTGAAATCATCGGTCGTTTCGAGTCGAGGTCGAGAACGTGGTGGTTTCCCTGCGTCGGTTCCCAGGTAAACGTAAACGTTTCGCCGAGCCGGAAACCGGACCGCCAGAGGGCTTCCAGGTTCCAGGCCCAGCGTTCGGCGTATTCCTCGCCGACTACGCTCGGGAGTTGTAGAGCGACCCGCTCCGCTTCCTCTCGAGTAATCGCTCGACCTCTGGCCGGATTCTCCGCTCGTCCGATGGGCGGCGGATCGGGGCGTCGGTCGATAATTCGAACCTGGCGAGCCCATTTGAGCGCGCTCATTAAATGGTTTCGGTACGCGTGGCAAGTCGCGACGCTCTTTCCCTCTTTCCGGAGTCGGAGAGCAAATAACGAGAAAACGGACTCGTCGAGGTCGCCGACCCATTCGAGACCTGGGCAAAGGTCGTCGAGTCGGTTCCTTGCTGTTTCGAACGCCTGGCGGGTTTTCCACGGGCCAAAATCGAGTTTTTCCGCGATATAGCGTTCGCAGAACTCTTGCCATCCGTTTAGCTCGCGGTGCTCTTGGTGTAGCGCCGCCTCGATATTGTCATCGACGACGCGCAAAAGCTCGAGGGCCTCGCGCTCGGCTTTTGCTCGCGTTGTCGATGATGTCTTACGCTCGCCGATTTTCCCGTCTTTTCGAGTAAATCGGACGGTGTAGCTACCTTGCTGTTTTCTGCGAATTAGCTTCCATGCGGAGATATGTTCGAACATTTAGCCGACCTTTCCAGCGCCTCGCGGAACTGACGTCCCGAGACCAGTTTCCTATTTCCTGATGAAAAAATAGGACAGCTAATTTGTCGCAAAAACCGCTCAACCGACCGCTTTTGTTTGTAACCGAGGTTACTTGCTAGCGCCTCGAGCGTGTAAGATTTAGAATCGTCGATAGTTCCCATCGTTCCGCCTTTTTGGGGCGCCCAGGACAATAATCGAACTCGGCAATCTTGCATCATTCTAGCCACCCTATTGGTTAGAGTATGTGAGTGACTGGGTCGGGGACTGATACTCTCCGGCCCGGTCTGCCGCTTTTAACTATAGCGGCTTTTGTTCTGCCTAGTGTCTATCAGTGCGTGACAACTGCGGTCAAAACCCGACTTTTTTTTGCGTTGTCTTGTCGAAAACTTGCAATCCTACGCGTTTGGGTAAAACGATCGCGAATTTGGGAACGCTTTTTGTACGATATTTGCGGGGTTTTTTTCAGAGTCCGCGTTTTTTCGTTTCCGAATGCTTCCGTCGAAAAAATATTCCGTCGACGAGCGGGTCGACGCCTGGAACGAGTGGCAGAGAAAATGTTTCTACTGCGACGCGCCGCTCTCTCGCCCTGGTACTTACGCCGGACGGAAAACGCAATTTGACCACCTGATCCCGGCGTCGCAGGGCGGCTCGGACGAACTCGAGAATTTGCGGCCCTGCTGTCGTCGCTGTAACGCGGATAAATCGACGACGTCGCTCGAGTTGTTTGTCGAGCGAAAACTCGCGAGCGTTCGACGCCAGGAGGCGCGTCTCGTTCAACTTCGCGAGGTGATACAAAAACTCGAGCTCGAGGAATCGAACCTCGAAACATAAATCGCGAGAGCGATAGCCAGAGCAAAACAGAACTCGAGTCAATCGGTTAAATGTTTCCTTGCGACTTTACACGCCTGGCGGATACATAGCGATACCCAAACACGGAGCGCGGAATCGGGGATCGTCTGAAACGCTTTTCGGAGGTGTTTTTTTTGGCCGAGAAAATACTCGACCCACTCGTCGAGCTCCGCCTCGACCTTGTCGGGTCCGTCGCGGTTCATTTGGCCGCGTTTGCTTTTACACGAACAGCCTTTCCGGTCCGCGACGATCCATTCGGGGATGCGCGACGCGACGAGGTCTCCGACTCCGTTTCTCATATCGTGCAATCCGTTACGGTAATATCACATTCGTCCCAGGTTCCCGACGGAGTGTTCGGGTCCGGTTGATCCGGAACAATACAACCGCCGGTCAGACCGTACGTTCCACCGCATCCGGTTACCTGGCCCGCGCCGAGTACGGTCGGTAGCGTGACGCCGTCAAACGTTGCGGGTTGCCAACTCAATTCGAGCTCGAGCATCATTGGTTGGGTGCAGTTATTCGGCTGGACGATACAAACCTGGGCCGTCGCGGTAACGGGGTTTACGTTCGGGTCGTCGCTCTCGAGCACGACCTCGAGTTCGGCGCAACAGTCCTCGATCGCTGTCCACTGTTGAGTCGAAATGTCAGCGTGGCCGGCTTGCCCAGAGCCAGTTTGCTGTCCGCTCCAGCTTAACCCGTCCAAGTTGAACGCCGCGCCGCCGTTGGTGCATTCGCTACACTCGACGAGGCAATCCGGCGGATCGGGGCATTCGGAACCGTCGCCGAGGTACTGGCCCCCGCGATTTGTGCAGTCCTCTTGCGTTTGGTCGGGCGTATACGTTCCGTCGTATTCGCGGCAACATCCCGTCTCGTCGTCGCAACAAATCTCGACTGGCTTTATGCCGCCTGGGTCGAACGCGCAAACGTACACGGTGTTATAGTCAAAATGTAACTGATCGCCGACGCGAGTTACGTTGTAAATGTTGTCGACCGGCAATAGAGCAGGCGAGGTCGATTCGAATTCGTAATCCGATTCGCAATCTTTACCGTCGCCAAACACAAACCACGGTTTCGAAACTTTGAAATTCAAATCGCAACCGCTGAACGCGAGAATTTCGTCCTCCTCTGCTGTCGGTTGTCCGACCATTTCGAACGAGGTTCCGGTTCCGTACATGGCGGACCGCGTCGCGAACACTTTGTACGTTTGGTCGTTCATGTCCCAAAACGCGAACCCTTTTTCGCCTTCTTTTAAACACGTTTGTTCAAAACCCGGGAGCGTTTCAATGTGCTTGCTGACCTCATCAGGCGCGATGAAATAAAACTCCGGATCGTCGCCCTCGTAATAATGATCGTATTCCCACTCGTCGTGGTCGGGATCGGTTGGGTCGAGCCCTCGCCAAGAACACTTTATATATCTCGCGATCGGCGAATGTACTTCCTCGATTTGCCATCGGTCCGACTCCGGATTTTGCGTCGTGTACGGTGTATCGACGTTGCAACCGTCAAGGATGCGTTGTTTTTTTGGCGCCGCTTGGATACTTACCAATGAACCGTTAATCGCAGAAAAATGCCCGTCGTTGTCAGCTTCGATTTTGTAGTTGTATGGAATGGTTCCGTCGAAATTGTTTTCGATCGCCGTGTCGTAATCGACGTTGGGCCATCGCGACAAGAAACTCTCATGGTCGTTGAAATAAAGCGTGACCTTTCCCTCTCCGATCTCGCCCGTCGGCTGCGAATGCGTCGAGTCGTTTATATAAACCGAAACAAGCATTTTGTTGAGTGTCTGCGAACACTGTTCGACTTCCCACCTTACTTCCGGCGCTATGTCGCTATCGTCGCAATTTTTCCCCGCATTAAAGGAGCCGTTCGACGCGGTACAGTTGGCCGCTGTAAAACCATCCGAGCAACTGCCCTCGATCGTACACGAGCCCAAAATTTCCGTCGTTTCGACCGCGAAACCGATTGAACCGCCGCATGGAAAAACGGTCGACGGGACAACAGAGACGTCATTCGCTCCGATTGCTTTTGCGAACTGTTTTTGTGTGTCGCAAACCGTTACCGTATCGCCTGGCGAAACGTTGGTCGTTCCGTAGGTGTTCAAAACCAGAGCGTTTGCGGTCCCCGTGTCGTTAAAACCGTCGAGTAGTCGAAAACGAACTCGCGGGTTGTCGACGCCCCCTCCTCCGCCCTGGCAAATTTCGACGAGGTGAAAATCGCCCTGCGCAAATATGCAGTAACCGACGGTCCCGGTCGGTAACGCGCCGCAACTTAGCATCTTTACATAAACCGACGTCGCGAACTCCTCGTCGAGAAGCGTTAGCAGCTTCGCCGCCGCAGTCGGTCCGCTGGTGTAGGTTTGCGTTAGCTCAAACTTCCAGACTTGTTGCACGTCGGACATCACCGCGACCGCGTAGTCGTCCGAAACGACGGTCGCGATCTTATAACCGCTCGTCGATTTTTTCATGTAGGTCGGATCGACCGGATCGGGAAAACAATAATTTCCGACGGGTTGCTCCGTCTCCTCCCTAAATCGAACGACGGCTCCGCCAGCGTAAACACAAGGCCCGATCTCGTCGCTCTCGATCGGCTGCCGAGGAACGAGGAGCATGTGGCAAGTATCCGGCCACGTCGGTAACGCGAGCTCGACGATGTCGCCGTCCCCAATGTCGAAAACTGCGTCCGGGTCCCCGTAGAAATCGCCGAGACCGCGGACCTCGCCGAGCGCGACGTCCGCGATTGCCTTCCCGAATACAATGTCCTGGTGAAGGGTTCCGACGGTCGTTCCGGTTCCGTGTTCGTTCTCAGACAGTCGATCGACGATGCGATTCCAGCGTTTCGCGGAGAGTTTGTCGCCGCGTTTTACTTTTAGATTGTCGTTAGTTCCCGACGTCGTCACTTTTTAAACTCCGATAAACAAACCACTAAACGCGGCGAACTCGTAAATGTCAGAGACGTACGCGCCTCGGGCGATGGTCTTTTTTAGCTTGGTCGTCGTGTCTTGCTTCTGGGCAAAATCGAACCAGATATATTGCCAGCCGAGTTTGTTAATTGATGAAATCGAACCGATCGTTTGGTTAGTAATGTTTACCGATGCTTCGAACGCAAAATCGAGAACGGGATTTTCGTCGGTAATAATGTCGCCGGTCGCTCCTAGGAACAATAGCTCGCCGCGTGCAAAACCTAAAAACGCTTCGTCGTTTACCTTCCCAGTAAATCCGGCGATCACCTTCGCGTAGGCTAGTGCGGAATTAAAATTCGCTTTCTTAATGGTTGCTCGAATGTTAAGTTTCAAACTCGGGATAATTTTTTCGACGCCCTGCGGGTTGCCCTGAGCGTCAACGTTGATCGAGGTTCCGTAGTCGATCGCGGTAAAGTTCGTCGCGTTGAACTTCGTTTGCGCGAACGCCTCCTGAACGTTTACCGTCGCGCCTGTTGTGTCGATCGAGACGACAAACTCGCCGGGCTCGGGCGTGAAGTCGTAAGCGGCCGTAAACTCCCAGGCGTCGGGACCTCCTTCCGGGTAAAGCGCCCAGGATAGAGTTTTCATCGCGAGGCCGTCGTACGCTAACAAACTCAAATTTGTAGCGTACAAAAGCAAAACCGCTCGACACGCGAGCGGGTCGGAACTCCCGCGAACGAGAAAACGCCGGTTTCCCGTTGCGTTGTCCTCCGACTGAGAACCGTCGCGGCCGGATAGCTCGCGAATCGAAATCCCGGTCGCTGGGTCGATCAAAATATCGGGCGTTGGTGGGTTGTTCATCTTTGGGGCCTGTTATGCGTTGAATGTCGACGGATCGGGGAACCGAGTATTTTTCGCAATGTCCGCCGTATGTTTTGCCGTGTCTTTGTTCGCCTTTAACATTTTGTCCTGGTAGCTTCCGGCTCCCATCGACATGGCCGCGAACGCCGAGAATGTGCCGCGTGTACTTGTCCCGCCTGCTGCCGCGAGCTCGCCCGTCGGTCCTGTTAAATCGAGACTTCCGAGAGACGACATTTGCTGCCGGTTCGCGTAAGCGTCCTGTTGTTCTTTGTTGCGTCGTTCGTTGTCTAGCCTGTCTTGGCGTTCCTTCGCCCTTTGTTCGCCGCGTCGCGTTAGTTCCGTGCGACGTTGCTCTCGATCTTTTTTCCGTTGCTCTACGTCGTCCTGGTTAATCGAAACGCTCGAGATAGCGCCCGCGACCGATTTAATCGCCGAGTTCACGTCGTCCATGATGTTTATTTCGACGAGACCGCCGCTCGCCTCACCGACTCCGATTTGCATGACCAGGGCGAGAGCCCGAACGACTCCGATCGTCCGCTTTACAAACTTGTCTATCGCTTGGCTCATCGAAAGCAGAGTATTGTCCCAGGTCGACATCATGCCCTCGCCGAGCTCGAGCCAAATTAGCTCGAGTGCTTGCGACGTTATGTCGAGCGCTTGCTCGAGGTTGCCTGCTTTGAGCTCGTCCATGATCGAGCCGAAATTGTCGGAAAACACTTTCGAGAGAGTTTGAAACGCTCGGCCCAGGAACGCGGTCGCCTTTTCGATAAACCCGAAATAGTGCGCCGCCGCTGCCGCCGCTGCGACCATTCCGCCGATTAGTAATCCGGCCGGAGAGAGAACGAGACCGACGATTGATCCGAGGGCAGTTATAGCCATACCGATTCCAATGATCGCGACGCCTGCGACCGAGAGGGCAGTTCCCAGGCCGACGACCGCCGCCGCTGCCGCCGCAATCCCTGCGACGAGACCTCGGTTCTCTTTCACAAAATCGACGGCGCTTTTTGCTATTTCGGCGAAGTGCGTCGCGGCTTCCGCGAGGATTGGGGCGAGCGCCGCACCGATTTGGTTTTTTAACCCTGTCGCGACGCTCGAAACTCGATTCATCGCGTCACCGAACGCCGCCGCTGCGTTTGCGTCCTCTGTCGACATCGTGCGACCGAGCTCGCCCGCCTCGTTCATCAGTGCGCGTATCCCGTCGCCGCCCTCGTCCATTAACGGTTTGAGTTGTTTGAATGAGTCGCCGAGGATTTCGAAACCCATCTGGTTCGCGAACGCTTCGTCCTCGACGTTCCCGAGCACGTCGGCGAGTCGCAAAAATTGCTCGTCCGCGCTTAGGCTGTTGAGCTCTTGCATGTCGATACCGAGGAGCTTTAACGCTCGAGCGGCCGGACCCATTCCGGTTTGCGCCGCGTTTGCGATTCGTCGGCTTGTTCGAAACATCGCGTCGCCCACTGCGTCGATGCTCGTTCCGCTTTGCTCGGCCGCGAATGCCATCGCGGAAAGGCTTTCGACGCTGGCTCCGGTTCGGAGGCTCATTTTGTGCAGTTTGTCGCCCGCCGAGGCGAACGAGTTTGTCGCCGCCAAGAGAGGTGTTAAAACGGCTGCGCCCGCTCCGGCGACGCCCGCTCCGGCGACGGTCACTCGCTTTCCCATCGCGCTAACTTTGTCGCCCGCTTTTTTTAGTCCTCGCTCGAGCGACTCGGCATTGAGGCCGAGCGTAACGTATGCTTTTCCCGCCTCGGTTCCTTTTGTCATTCCCAGGTCCCCTTAAATGCTGCGGAGATTTTTCCGTCTTTTGCCAGGTGCTCCATTGCTGGAACCATAAACGGTCGTTTTTGTACGTTTACCGTCCGAGTTCGCGTTTTGTATCGCCTATCCTTTACTCGTCGATAGTTTTTTCTTGTGACGCGATGCCAGCCGCGAGGCCCTTGGTATTGCTTAATTGACATTCGAGAACCGAACTCGATCGCGTTCGGCATCGTAACAGCGTTTTTCACTCCGAAACTTGGCGATCGTAAAACCGGACCAACTATTCCGCTTTGATCTTTGTAGTCGTACTCATACGCAATCGTTCGCAAACCCTCGGGTTCATGTGCGAACGGTCGTTCGCCGGGGCGGGATTTTTTTATCGGTCCGCCTCGTTTTCTCCCGTATGCTTTGCGGATTTCGTTTTGACGAGCTCGCTTTCGAATAAGTCCGAGCGAATCGCGAATCCCTTTGTTTGCCGCTCGGCGGTTCGCTCGCTCAATGTTTTTTAGCCCCCATTTAATGCGGGAGATTTTTTTCGTTATTACGCTCACCTATTAACCTCCTGTATTCCGCCTCGGGATCGTCGAGTTTCGGGTTTGTTTTTCTGTACGGGTTTAGCTGGCCTGGCGTCACTGGTTGTTTAGTGAAACAGGACATAACGTGCGCGGAAATGTGCGTCGTATGGTCCCAAATTTCGATTCGTCGGATTCGGCAAACCTCCTCGAGCTCGGAGAGCGTGAGGTCGTGCCAGTCGAGGCCGACGGTCGAAGCTGCCGCCAAGATTGCTACCCATTGAGCGTTTGCGCGAGCATCTTGTCGAAATCTATCTCCTCGAATTTCTGCCTCTCGTTCTGTGTCCCATCGCGAAACGCTTTCGATAGCTTCCCGAGTTTCGTTTGTCCGAGCTCCGCGTAAAAAAAAACCAGTTCGTCGAGGAACGCGTCGCTCGCTTTGTCTGCGATACCTAGTCCGGTCAACAAACGGTCGAACGCGTCGATCGAAACCCCCCGCTCGCTCGCCTGGTCCGCGACCAGGTAGAAAACGTAGGTTAGTCGGTCGAGTAGGCTCGACATGAGCGTTTGCCAATCGCTCTCGTTAAATAGGTCGAGTGACAATTTCCCTCGAATCGCCCGAGCTCTCCCGAGTGTTAGCTCGAGAGTCCACTCGTTGCCCTGGTTATCCGTGAACGTCTGCGGCATGTTTTGCGCTCCTGGTTAGGTGTTGGAATCTCGAGAGCGTACGAAAACGCTCGGAAATTTTCCAATCGATCAGAAGTGCGTTACGGCGTCGGAGCGGGATAGGGTTCTTTTTCGATCTGAACGCCGCTTGCGTCGTACGCGTCCGCGAGACTGAACGGAACGCTTGCGACGACCGGGTCGCCGCCGTTTGCGGTCTCGGCGAACTGGCCGAATATGCAAGGCGCCGTCCACCCTTTCGCGTCCGGATTTACGTTCCCTTGGTCGTCAAGTCGAGGCGCGTTTATGTGCATCAGTTCGATGATATTGCCCTCCTCGCTCGCGTTCTTAATATAGGCGTATACCGTATCGGTGGCGCGACTGCGGACGTACTCGAGCGAGCCGTTGAACCCTTTATAACCTGGAATTTGCGACGTGTTTTCGCTTCCGTGAAATTCGACGTCGGCGAGCGCCGGGCCATCGTTTACGGAAATGTTCCTCGCTCGCGGTATTTCCACCCAGTTCGGCGCCGCGTGCGAAGCGCTATTGTAATAAAGGTGCGTTTCCTTGCCGGAGTACGCTCCGCGTACCAGATCAGATGCCATGATTATACCTCGTCGCAGTAGTCGAAAAATGTGATTGTGAGTTGAGAAAACCAGATCCCGTTTTCGAAGTAGCTCGCGACCTCGAGAGCGGTTTCCTGGGTAATGTTCGTAAACCGATGCCCGGCGAGCTCGGTCTCAGCGGTCGTTGTCGGCGGGGTCCAAATTCCGAGGATCGTTTCGACTATTCCGTCGAGCTCGTCGTTTGCCTCGAGCTCGGCCGCTCTGTAATCGTTTTTTGCGTCGAGTGGGAAACCGGTCGCCTGGGGAGCTTTCGCCATGATCGAGACGCCAATGTCGACCGTTCGTTCCGCTGGTCCCATTTCGACGGTTATCGCTCGAGAGTCAACGCGAACGGAAACGAGCGTCGAGTCGAGGTCGTCGATCCCGTAGTTGGGAACGACGCTCGCTTCGACGTTAACGCTCGGAACGGCGCTCGCAATGAGAGCCGCGACCGCGTCGCGTAAATCGCTCGCCCTGGACAATGCGTTAACCTTTGCTCGTGTGGATTCTGTAGAACGTCTTAAAACCGTCGGACCACGACCAAAACGCGCCGTTATTTGTCTGTACCAGGTAATACGTTTCGCCCTGGTACTCGATCGCGTCGCCGCGACTCGGCTCGGCCAGGTTGTCTCCGATTTTTAGCGCTAATGGGTCGACGATAAAATCGACCGACTTTAGAGACTGGTAAACGTCGCCGTTTGCTTGCTCCTGCCAGTCGGTCGACCCGATCGTCGCTTTTAGAGTTACGCGAATGCTCCCACGGACGAAAACGACATCGACTCCGGCCGAATCCATCAGCCGGAGGTTATGCGTTTTCAATCCGTCGACAAACATTCCCATAATCGGAACCTTTAAATCCTGGTGATTAGGTCAGGGCGGTTTCGCTGTTGCCGACCGCATCGGTAACGACGATCGGAACGCCGAACGCGCTTTGTGGGAAGTCTGCGGGAGCTCCGGTCGGATTCGTTGCCGTTCGGCTCGACTGGAGTTGCTGCAAACTGCGACGGTTCATTACCAGGTGAGTGGCGGGTCGGGCCGCTGGAAACTTGGACAGAGCGTCGGAGATTTTGTCGTCCGTTAACCCGTTGGCGCTGGCGTCCAGGTTCGCGATTCGACCGATTGAGTAAATCGAGCCGACTTGCAGGCCGAGGTATGCCTGGACCGGAGTTACATAAGCGTTGAACATTCCGGAGGAACTGCCGGCCATCATTTGCTCGTAACTTGCTCCGACGGAAATGTTCCCGTCGTTTCCGGTAATCAGCGTGACGTCGGTTAAAGCGTCGACGCTGCGAATGAGATACACGCTCGACAACGCGGTCGAACCGCCGCCGTCAACGACCATTCCATCGGCGAGGGCGTCAATCGTTGAGGCGTCAGCAAGTCCCGTAAAACCGTCCGCGTCTGCGCCGGTCCCGTAAATCAACTGTTCCTCGGCTTTGAAAAATCCAGCTTGTAACGCTCGCTGGCTTTCCCTGGCGATCCAGGCTTCCTTTCCGTATCGGTACTCGTCCGCGAACGCCGAGTCGACGTGAAAAGAACAGTCCAAGAGAGCCAGGTCGACGGTTACTTTTGTGTCGTTGCTGTGTCCGTGGTCGCGGCCGTCGTTGATCGCGCGGAAACCGACCACTGGGGCGCTGGTTTCTTTCAGATATTTGTGCTGAGTTCCGTTGCTCGAGAACTCCGAAACGAGAGTCTGCAACAGCGGGGCGTCCTGCAACAAATCGGAAATTCCGTCGATGTCTGCGACGTTCTGGTCGTTGATCTTCAGCAACTCGGAGAGTGGGGCGGGGTTGTGTGCCATTGGTTCGTACCTTTAGAAAAAACTCGGGTTGTTGGTTGGTTGGTTGGTTGGGTCGTTAGTTGTTTGAGACGTCGCCGCGAACGGAAAACAAACTCTCGAACTTGGTTTTTTCGGTCTCGCTCTCGCTCGGAACGTCGACCGGATCGGATTCGCCGAGAGATACCGACTCGAGTTTTTGCTCGAGCTCCGCAATCCTGGCGTTTTTGTCGTCGATTTCTTTTCCGAGCTCGACGCAATGTTTCTCGAGAGCTTCGCCGAACGTTAGGCCCTGGTTGAACCATTCGACGCCGTTAACGTTGCCGAACGTTTCGGAGAACTGCGCGAGTTCTGCCAGGATTGTTTCGCGAGAGGATTCTGAGGAAATTTCCTCGATAGGTTGCTCGTCGTTTTTGTCGTCCATGCTTGGCGACTCCTCGGGTTTGATGTGAAAAACTGAAATTTGGTTTTCGTTTGTCCATCGCTGGAAAAACTCTCGCGCTCGCCCTGGTTCGATTCCCAAGAGAGCGCCTGGCTTGTCGTCGCAAATCCCGCTCGCGTAGTTAAGAAACGCGAACGCCTCGGCGGGGAGGTCCTGGCGGTAAAACATGCCAGTCGGGTTCGCTGCTGGTTCGTCGACAACGTCAGCCGCGCGTAGTTTCAAAACGCGAGCATGAGGAAGGCCGTCGACGTTCATTTCGTCGGGAGAGGTGAAAACGCCGTCGTCGTCCGTGTTGTAGTCGGTAAACATTTCGGTCGCGTCAAAATCTTGTTCGAACACGATCGAGAGTCCGGCGGCGCTGGCGTCCTCCTCGGTTAATAACATGACGTACTCCGCGAGGTCGCCGTCGGGGGTTTGCCGAGAGCTCTCCGAGAAATGCAAGTCGCCGAGAACTTGCTCGCCCTCGACGCGAAAGTCGGTTACGCGTCCGAGCATTTTCCCGAGGCCGTCCGAGCTCATGCCAGGGTGAGTGAAACGCGCCTTGATCCCGTTTTCCGCTTCGCTGCCGAGCTCCGCGACCTGGTCTAACATCGTCGAGTCGATCCAGACGCCGTGGCCGAGCGCCTCGCCGCGAGTGATAACCGCGACGTCCCGAATAATCCCGCTCTCGTATCGTCCGCCCTCGCGGTCGATCTTCGGTTCCTTCTCGTTGTCCGCCCTGGCGAACCTAGTCGAGTCGGGCCGAACTTTGTTTTCTGTTTTCGCTGGTCGCGTTGCTGTTACGCTCATTCTTCGACCTCGTCGCTCTCTTGGTTAGATTGGTCCGGAACGACCGGCTCGCTCGTCGAGCTCCCGGCCTGCCAGAGTGGGTTTACGCCCTGGCTTTCGGCAAACTCTGCCGCCTTTGCGATTTCTTCGATGTTGGTGTAATAGTCGGTCCCAGTCGCGCGGCAAATTCGCTGCGGAGTGTCGAGTCCGTTTTGAATCGCCATGACGGAGCCCGCTATTTCTTTCGCTGGGTCCCACCAGGGCATCCCGCGCGGAATCCAGTCGAACCGAATGTCGGAAACTCGCATCGACTCGGGGAGAATCAGGCGACCGTCGAGAACCCATGAATTAAGTTTCCAGCGGGTATAGTTCGACCGCATTTCGATTTGGTCGCTTCGCTTGTCTTTACAACTTCGCTCGTAGTGAAGGAACGACGCTCGCGAACCAAAAAAATTCGAGTGCGAGGAATCGAAAAACGACATTGGCAAGTCGAGCGACGTTAACGCGAGTTGCGTTACCAACTGGGTAAACTGCTGGAACTCGCCCGAGGGGGTTTTCGACTCGATAACCTCCATTTTCTCGCCGGGTTCCATATCGACATACCGAGTATCGGATTTTACGAACGCCTGAAACCCTCGAGGCGCTGCGACATGATCGAAATCGGTATCTCGCTCGCCGGATCCGTCGACGACGTCGTCGATTGCGAGAGGTGCCTCCTCGCTGTCCCGATAAAACGCGAGCGCGAATAGTTGCGAGACTTTGGATTTCAGCAGTGCGTAGCTTACGTTCTCATAGACATCCTGAAGGCTGCCCAGGGCCGAGACCATCGGCGAGATTCCTCTAACCTGGTCTTGCGCGTACCGATCGAAAAACCCGTAATGGATCGCGTTCCTAGCTTGGATATTTCGGACAAAATGTTTTCCGGTTAACCCGTCGCGAGTCCAAACGCCGAACCCGAGCTCGCGGCCGAAACCCGAGATCCGGATTCCGTTAACCCATTGGTCCGAGGATTCGCCAGGAGGATTTCGGAGGAGGTCGGCTTGGATACCCTGGATTCGTCCGTCTCGCATTTTTACCAGGAGCGTATCGCCGTCGAGAACGCGACGCATTTCGGCGAGGCGAAACATTTTCTCGCGTGAGAATTTCCCCGCGACGTCGAACCGCTCTCGCGTCGAGTCCTCGGCCATGAGGGTTTCGATTTGATCGTCGAGCGACTTTTCGCCCGTGGCCGATTTAAAACTAAACTGAGCGACGTAGTCGAGATGCCGTCGAACCATCCAACCGGCGAGCGAGAGATTCCGCGTAAGGTCGCTCGCGGTCGACTGCAATCGGTCGCGTTTTGCTCCGCTCGCGTAATAATCCTCGCGGTAAATCGAGCTCGGCGATTGCTTGCGTTTGCCCTGGCCGTCGAGGACGTCGTATCCGAGCGACGTCGTTTTCCCGCGACCGAGTAGTTTGTCGAGAATACTCATCCCAGGTAAATACTCGCGGAGGTCGGTCGTCGTTTTCGATACTGGTCCGACATCGAAATAAGTCGGTCGCGCTCCTGGCGTAGCTCGGCGATCGAAATCGAGACGGTCGTTCCGTCAACGCTTGTCGTCGTTACTCCGCTCTCGATTTTTGCGTCGAGCGCTTGGATTTTCGTTTGGAGTTCTTTCGCGGTGTACATGCCGAACGTTCTAACGTGGTCGCGTCCGGCTTTCTAACGGTTGTTCTCCGCGTGGCGGAGTTATCTTGCGGAGCGTAAAAAAAACGCTCGACGCGGTGTTGTCCGCAACGCTTGCAAGACGTCCGCCGGAGTTGGACCCGTCCGTAACAAACGCCGTTGATAATCACGTCCGTTAGCTCGACGGTGTTGTGATATTTCGTCCGCTTGTCGCTTCCGCACTTCGGACAAACGACCGCCTCGACGTCTACTTTCATGTACTTTTCGGCCATGTTTAAAACCCTACGAAATTTCGGTTTGTTCTTTTGTTTCGACGCTTGGTTTTCTTTTGCTGGCGATCCTCCGACGGATCGGGCTCAAACTCGAACCCGATACCCTCGACGTTTGCCAAGACGCAATTCCCGACGAGGCAATCCCAAAAGTCGTTATCTCGCGAGTTGAAATCCTGACGCCAAACGACGACGGAGTTTCCGACTTTGCCGACCTCGCGAATCGGCGTCTCGGCGACCAGGTGTTCGGCGAGCATCCGATGTCGAGCCGGGGGAGTTTCGAAAAACAGGATCGAAGAGTTGCTGCCCGGTAACGCTTCGAGTTTCTCGGCCGTTTTGGTTTTCCACCAATTCGTATCGACGATAATTTCGCGAACGCCGCGAGTGTTTTTCGGCGGCGGCTGTAGCCGGAGATGTAACCCGAGGCGATCGCCTTTTTTTGGTTGCCAGGAATCCCACTGCCGCGAATCTTTGCCGACGAACTGCCCGAACTGGGGATGTATTCGCCCGATGTAATTCGACTCCCTACAGAACCGGCGAACGGTTCGCGTATGGGCTCCGCTCCTGGCGTCGATCGCGACTCGGTCCATCGCCATAACTGCGCCGTCGAGTCGTCTGTACTTTCGTTTAAAAACGAGCGACGTTAACGCGGCTAGTCCCTGGTAAATCGCTTCGGAAATGTCGTCCGTTCGAAAACGTTTTTGTAATGTTTTCTCGATTTGCTGTTTCGAAAAATAGATTCGCCGCTGATCGGGGAACGTCCCGTAGTCGATAACGTGGCCGCGACCGGTGAGCTCCCAGGCGACGGACATATAAAACAAAACGTTATTCTGTACGTCAATAAAGGTCGTAAGTTTTTCGCAGTATTCGGGAACGACCAGGCGTTTAACTCCGTTCGTTTTTTGTAACAACGTTTCGACGTTGAGGTTAAACGGTAAATCGGAACGAGCGGAGAGCGGTTCGTTCTGATACTCGGCCGCGAATGCTGCCTCGTCGCGGAATCGTAAATGGTAGGCGTGTTGCAACGCCGAGACCTCGTCGGGGTTTTTCCGATGTTCCCAGGCGACCGAGCTCCCGGCGTGTAGCTCGTCGAAATTGTCCTGGACAAACTGACCAGGAGCGAGACCGTCGTTCCCCTCGCGTAAATCGCTTTCGTATAACTCGCGGTATTTATCCCAGAGTTCGCGGCCGCGTTCGTTGGGCCAAGCGTAAACCATCGAGCATTTTTCGCCGCGCCAAACCGGAGACAGTTTTCGATTTAGAAGTCGGTCCGCCAAGTCGTTTTGATATACGACGGTCATCGCGCAGATTGCCGAGATTGTTTTACCTGGTCCGCTCATGCCCAGGACGTCGCCCAACATAATCTCGTAACGCTTATTACACTGGCTCGGGCTCGCGGCGCTTTCGCTGGTTTGCGGGTCGTCGATCAAAACCAAATCCGGACGGAGGATCGTTCCGTCGGACGTCGCAATTTGTTGTCCGCGAATGTTCCCCGTAATCCCGCAACAATTCAGAACCGAACCGGACGTCGTCACGCCTGGAACGTTCCCGAACGAGATTCGATCGGCGAGCCATTGAACGTTAGTTTTCCGAGACTCGAACCGTTGTCCCTGGCTCCGTCGCGATTCCCCGTCGAGACTCTTTAACGCGTGTAACTCGCGAGCGTAGAGTTTCGCCAGGATAGGGTTCGACGAGATTTCGATTTTAATGTTCTCGAGGAGACTCGTCGCGGCGTTTTCCGTTGCTGCCACGACGACACAAAACCGCCGGAGTCCCGTTAACAGCGACCACAACGCGGCCCTGGTTACGATTGTCGTTTTCCCCGAGCCTCGAGGCATCGCGAGCGCCTTTAGCTGTCCGGCCTTGCAGGTGTTCTCGATTTCCGAAATCAGTCGGAGGTGATCGGGCGAAAACGGAATCGGAAAGGCGTTCGGGTAACAGTGCGAAAGATGATCCAAGAGCGACGCGTCGAGTTTTTTTCGGAGGCGTTTATCTGACGCCGAGAGTTCGTCGGGTAGCGGTGCGATGTCTTGGAGTGCGAGGCGTTGTTTCTGGGCGTACCTAACTCGAGCCGCCGTCCCCGCGTCGACGTTTCGTTTTCGTTGGTGCTTTAGCTCGCCGTTTTTTGGTTGCTCGCTTTTTGGTTTCGCCTTTAGTTGCGCTCGAATCTGCTTTCGTTCCTGGGGCGGGTAACTCGCGAGGAGTTTTCGTAATTCCGAGCTCGAGAGCTCGCGTAAGAAACTTATTTCCGTTTCCGTCAGCGTCGAGGTTGCGTCGGTGCTCATCGGTTTGGTTCTGTTTCTCCGCTGCGATTAAAACGCGAATCGCCTCCGAGACCTCGCTCGGTTTGGATTCGGGGTCGCCGATAATTTGCGCGAGCCTCGCCACCGCGAGACGTCGAACGCCGTCGGATATTTCCCATCGGTTGGCGTCGACCTGGTTCGACCAGGACGTCGGTTCCGAAATATTGCCTGGTGCGTTGTGGTCGTCGCTCATGGTTTTGAGAGCGTAAACGAACTGCGGTTAAAAAATCAAATCGACGGAAAAAAACCCACCCTTGCGGAATCCAAAATGATGAAAACCTTGATGTTTTTCCATCGGGGGTCGGAGTCGATTAA
>Ga0315315_10000540_pt1 | contig 32252 bp, 19 predicted proteins | sample M140m3416metaG_FD_203699 | JGI IMG/M metagenome (GOLD analysis project Ga0315315, IMG submission 203699) | Ammonia-oxidizing marine archaeal communities from Monterey Bay, California, United States - M1 40m 3416 | ecosystem: Environmental > Aquatic > Marine > Intertidal zone | place: USA... | reverse complement strand
TTTAAAACACGTCGCCTCTTGTGGCGAATGTGCCGCTTTTTGAGTCATCACTTTAACAAGGTAAAAAAATGTATTTTGCTTCCAAAATGACGATTGATCCGACACAACTGACTGAAATTCACCGAATTAAACCAACCAAAGGTTTTGCACGCATTGCCCATCTTCTGACCGCCGGTGTCGTCCAATCACAGGAGGAGCGTGAAACCTTCTGCGCAGTCAGTATCCTGCAGCAGATCAATATTGTGATGCGTTCCGCTGGCATCAATAACATCGTACGACTTGCTAAAGATGACACGGTCATTTATGAGGACAGCGAGGGACGCGAAAATGATCTGAAACAGGCGATCGATGAATTTGCCAAACACATCTCATCAGGTGAACGCAAAGTATTCGAAAGCCTGAATCTGATTCTCGAACATGAGGCAGACGACTTAGTGGTGTTGATCAACATCCATATCAACAGATCACACGAAGTGGGCGAACACCCGATCGACATCAGCATCAACGGTCTGTGCAGCCGTCTGGCAGTCACAGAAGACGAGGACGAAATTGGCGAGAGCATGGGCAACATCTTCAACTGCCAGGCCAATTACGACGATTTCGTGAATGCGAGGAAGTTATCATTCGAAAAGCTAATTGAGAAAATTGAAGACGGTTTTTTCAATCACATGAGCGTCCAGAATGTGCACGTGAAGTCGCGAGTGAACATAATCAGACCTTCTAGCCGTGTTAAAAAAAGAAGCGATATTCCCAGATCACAATCAAATACTGACGATCCTGTGTACATGGACCACCATGGCTGGGATGGTCATAGCTACTACGCTTGGACCTGGGCAGACCATTGCCATGCAAGCGAGATTCAATGTCAGAATGTCACAATCGTGGACGCCGAAGGAAATGGCGTACTTACAGTAAATGAGGAAGGCATTGCAGCGGGCGAAGGCGATACGATGAACGTGGACGCCGAGTTCACGGTTCCTGACTCTTCTGCTGCCGAGTCGATCAGTGGTAGCGTCTATGACGGGGCAAGCATTGACCCAAGCAGTTCGTCTAGTCCTCAAACGGTGACAGGCGGCGGTGAGGTGGGAGGCAGTAGCGACTCACCTCGGAATGGAGAATCTGGGGGATTCTTCAGCGGTCTGGCTGACTCCTTCGCCTCGATGGCAGACTCGATCGGTGACGCAGTGGGTGGAGATGGAGGCTGCGGTGGTGGTGGAGGCTGCGGTGGAGGCTGCGGTGGAGGCTGCGGTGGAGGCTGACATGGCAGACTCGAGACAAGAGTGATCAAGCCAAGTCAAAAAGCAGCATTCCACCTACTGTTGGAATGCTGCGACCAGTCCTTGGCAATCGCAGCAGACATTGCAACTAGCACACGGCGCAATGGACCGAACCTGCTCACGCACTCAACCTGAACTGTGCCTGTTTTATCAACGCAAAACGGACCGAAACTAGCTGATTCAAGCAAGCCTTATCAGCTACAACTGTTCAGGAAAACCAAGGCCCTCAGACAACACCTTGTCAACTCGGTCTGCCCAAATCTGTGATCCAGAAGAGAGCAAGTCACTTGTGATCTTTGCAATAAGCTCTGTTGAAGTGTTGTTCGCGTCTTCCAACTGCAGTTGAATTTGCACACCAGACTGCCGAACGGGATCAATTCGCTGCCCAAGCATCAGTCCCATTTCCTGTGGTCTTTGGCCCCACATCAGCCATGACATCCCCGGATGATCGGCAAACCGCTCAACGGTGCCCGACAGGTCACCTGACGACAACGGTGCCTCGCCTTCACCACTGCCAATCAACGCCAAGAAATTCAACACTTGCAGTGCATCCAACGTCGTGATTCTGTTGTCACGGCTCACATCAAAGTAACGCCCCGGCCACGAATCAACTGTCAACGGATCATTGAGTACTGAGGTAACGGAATCAGAATACTCACTCCTCCCCGCCTCCGTAATGATCAACAAAGCATCAAGCACCGTGGTGATACCACTGGCATCAACATCAGTTGAAACAAGCAAATTTCTCCACGCCGATGAAGGTTCATCGAACTGAACCTGCTCTGAAGTGACTTGATTCACAGCAACTCGGTAAAACTGTCCACTGTCAATTAACGGGCTGGCCATGAGCCAATTCGCCGAATCTTCCAAAACAACGGCATCACCCTCACCGCCGGTCACCCGAACCATTTTAGTGGCAGGTGACATTGCAGAAATCGAGGGTGCATCGAGCACAATTTGAGTGGCGGTTGCTGCGTTGGCATTGATGGATTGAAAATTGACAGCCACCAATGAACCACTGGATGTAAAATCAACACTTGCCGCTGAGACAATGAGGGAATTGTCACCGCCATCCCCATCAAGACTGAGCCCATTATTGGGCCCTGTCTCAAACGCCAGGGTGACTTCATCATGGGCGGCCCGACCATTCACCGTCAGCGTGTCGATCGAAGCCAGAGGCGCTGAGAACAGACCAGAAACACCATCGCTGACCGTCAATACGCCTGCGTTGATTTCGATGGAGGTTGCTGCAGAATTCATATCCACGTTCACTGCAGAAGGTACCGCTCCGTCAGAAATACCCAACAGCATGTCCTCAACTTCACCATCAACGGCATCACCCGTGGGTGCCAAACCACCAGCCGAACTGAGTCGAAAACGGACCACTTTATCGCCTGCCGCTATTCCTGCTGGAACGACATAACTGAATGTATTCACACCGCCACTGACGACAACGTTGTTGGCGATCTGCTCGCCAACATCTGACCAGACCCCATTTTCGTTGAAGTCGATCCATGCATCGACACGCCCTGCTTCCGAGGCTGTGACCAGAAAACTGGAACTCGTTGCAGCATCGCTGACTGAAATCACACTGGCTAGTTCAACCACACCATCATCGTCGCTGCCATCGCCGTCCGCATTAGATGTTGGTTGACCATCCAATTCCGCATCAACAGCAACTCCCAGCCTCAGCGACCCAACGACATGCGAAGCACCATTATCCACCGCCAAAACTGCATAGGAAGCGGGTGCATCACCGTAGTCACGATTCACCACCACTTCTTCAACCGTGATGGTACCAGTCAGGAACCCAGACGCGTCCACACCACCATTCGCAGTACCACCATCATCCAGCACACGAACCTGGAAGGTTGAGGTTCCAAACGTGTCGGCCGTAGGAGTGAAAGTCAAATCCCCATTCGCATCGATCGCCGGACCAGCTGAAAACAACGAGGGGACACTGACACCGCTCACTTCATAAGAAGACAAACTCTGACTGGCAACCGATGTCACCTCAAGATCAAGCGTGTAACTGCTCGCTGGCCCTGTCTGCTGAATATAGATCGTATAAGTACCTGCACCCAACGGACCAACGAAACCGCTACCCACAAGGTTCCCTGCACGAGGAAGAATATTCAAACCGCCAACATCCGTTGGTCCAAACACAGTACTCCCAAGGAAGGCGTTGTAATCGATATTTGGATCCTGAAAATCGAACGCGTTGTAGGGGAAGGACGAACCTGAAGCAATTGCCAAAAATGCCCCCGCGTCACCGTTCGCACCATTGGGATACGCAAAAGCATCTACATACAGACCGCTCCACTGGAAACCTGAATCAACCGTGAATGTGAACACATCCACGTCGCCCACCGAAAAAGCATCCTCTACATAACCGTTGACAAGGTTCGAACCGGGCTGAGTCGAACCCAGAAGGGTCGGACTTGAGTTATCCGTCGAGAGAGGATCCGTAGTGCCATCAGCACCTTCATCATGAAACTGCCGCGAACCGGGCCAGCTACCATCCTCATATTGTCCCGGCGCGAAACCTGAAGCATAACCAACCACCGCCTGAGCACCTGAATCCTCAAGCACCTCAACCGGATCTCCAAGACTGAAACTCGGAGCATCATTTACACCCGTCACCGTGATGGTACCAGTCAGGAACCCAGACGCGTCCACACCACCATTCGCAGTACCACCATCATCCAGCACACGAACCTGGAAGGTTGAGGTTCCAAACGTGTCGGCCGTAGGAGTGAAAGTCAAATCCCCATTCGCATCGATCGCCGGACCAGCTGAAAACAACGAGGGGACACTGACACCGCTCACTTCATAAGAAGACAAACTCTGACTGGCAACCGATGTCACCTCAAGATCAAGCGTGTAACTGCTCGCTGGCCCTGTCTGCTGAATATAGATCGTATAAGTACCTGCACCCAACGGACCAACGAAACCGCTACCCACAAGGTTCCCTGCACGAGGAAGAATATTCAAACCGCCAACATCCGTTGGTCCAAACACAGTACTCCCAAGGAAGGCGTTGTAATCGATATTTGGATCCTGAAAATCGAACGCGTTGTAGGGGAAGGACGAACCTGAAGCAATTGCCAAAAATGCCCCCGCGTCACCGTTCGCACCATTGGGATACGCAAAAGCATCTACATACAGACCGCTCCACTGGAAACCTGAATCAACCGTGAATGTGAACACATCCACGTCGCCCACCGAAAAAGCATCCTCTACATAACCGTTGACAAGGTTCGAACCGGGCTGAGTCGAACCCAGAAGGGTCGGACTTGAGTTATCCGTCGAGAGAGGATCCGTAGTGCCATCAGCACCTTCATCATGAAACTGCCGCGAACCGGGCCAGCTACCATCCTCATATTGTCCCGGCGCGAAACCTGAAGCATAACCAACCACCGCCTGAGCACCTGAATCCTCAAGCACCTCAACCGGATCTCCAAGACTGAAACTCGGAGCATCATTTACACCCGTCACCGTGATGGTGAAGGTTTGAACGGTCGACACATCGACACCGCCACCATCAGTACCACCATTGTCTTGAACTGCAAGTTCAAAAGTTGCCTCGCCGAACACATCCGGCACTATCTCATATGTCAGCACCCCCGCATTCGTGACGCTCGGTAAAGAGACGAACATCCCGGGATAACCGATACTCGACACCTGATAAGCCAAGACTGACTGCAGCGATGCTTCACCTGCTCCTGCATCAAAACCACTGATAAATCCTGTCACCGCTTGAGCCCCTGCATCCTCCGATATTGCGGGTGGATCGGATGCTGTAAAGCTGGGAGCCTGATTGGGCAGAACATCAATCGTGACGGAATCGACAGCCGTGTTGTAATTGTCATCGTCAGGTGTGAAAGTCAGGCTCAATGTCTGACCATTACCAACCCCCAACTGGGCTCCCACGTCAGGTGCATAAGCAAACGAACCGGTGATATCTGCGGTAGCATTCAACTGGGTACCGCTGAGCAGAGTTCCGTTAGGAATAGCCGCTGGATCATTCCACGTGATTGAGGGATCTGCCATGACGACGGTGATTTCGGCGGTATCGGAAACCTCGTTGTAGCGTGTCGCATCGATTCCCGTAGGGGTAAAGACCACACTAAGAAGCTGATCCGCTCCAGCCGAAAGCACGTCCTCTGTGTCAGGCGTGTAAACAAAATCACCTGACACTCCGCCGCTGACAGTTGCATTCAACTGCGTACCACTGAGTGGTGTTCCATAGACAATGTCATCAGGGTCCGGCCAAGACAGTACGGGATCAGCCTTCACGACATTAATGTCAACAGAAGCAGAAACGGTGTTGTAATTCAAACTTTCCGTTGGAAAAAACTCGACACTCAGCGTCTGACCGACACCAACATCCAGCACGGTTCCGGCCGACGGATCGTAAACGAAGGTACCCGGCAAATCCCCATCTGCCGTTGCATTCAACTGGGTCGCACTCAGCGGTGTTCCGTACGGAATAGCTGCTGGATTGCTCCAAGAAATTGACGGAGTCGCCCTGAGAACATCAATCAGGACATCCGCTGTGGCGTTATTGTAATTATCGTTGTCGGCTGGAATGAAGGTGACACTCAATGTCTGATCATTACCTGCACTCAGAATCGTACCGGTAGCGGGCGTATAATCAAAACTGCCAGCCAGACCGCTCTGTTCAACCGCATCAAACTGCGTAGAACTGAGCGGGGTCAAATAGACGATATCCGCAGGATCGCTCCAGTCGATGATTGGATCAGCCTTGGATACATTAATCGCAACCGTAGCTTCCGTAACACGAAACTCTCGTAATTCATTCGGCGTGAAAGTGGTTGTAAGCGTCTGGGCATCACCTGCCTGCAGTACCGCTCCAGTACTTGGGGCGTATATAAAACTGCCAAGCACGGGACTTGAACTTGGCTGCCCACCATCGTTTGGCGATGCGTTCAATTGAGTACCGCTCAACGCCGTTCCGTAGACAATCGGTGCCGGCGTCGCCCAATCAATCACCACTGCCGGTGGCAATTCAAATGCCCCCATATCCAATAAATCATTGACCACGCGTTCGGCAGGATCGCCTCGCTGATCCACTGGCAAGAACTCGATGAAGTTGTTGTCAACATCAACATCATAGGTATCCTGCGGCAGCAGCGTCCGGTCACCTGCATCCACAGCAAAACTTGAGGGTAGCAAAGCATGAGTCTGAGTCGTTCCCCCCTGATCAGCCAACGACTCCAACCCGGGATCAACCAACGGTCCCGCGCCACCGCCGATAAGATTTCCATCGCCATCTGCCATCGGTTGATCACCAGTGAATGATGATGCAACTAATGAAGTCCCGTCATTGTCTCCCACCAGACTGAACACAACATCCAAGTCATTGGCAACATCCAAGGGAGCCAGAAAGTCTGCAGCACTGGTTGCGGTATTCGCTGCCACGATTGAATTTTTCAGACTTAAGGATTCACCGTTATCGTCTGCCAGCAAACCCACGCCACCGCCGGTTCCCGCTGTATTGAAAGCTACCGTCGAGTTTGACAGTGCGACCGGTGTATTTTGGCTGTAGACACCCCCACCGTCGCCCACTGCGGTGTTTCCTGACACGGTGGAATTCAAAACCACCAGCGACGCGACTGCATCCAATGCAGCAACGCCACCACCGTTCGCGGAAACGTTATTCCCAGCAATGGTGGTACTTACAATCGACAGATTCCCGGCATTGACTGCAACGCCCCCCCCCGATGCTGCAGAATTGCCGAGCAACTCAACTTCAAACAAATGCAACTGTGCCGCCTCGGATCGAATCGCTCCCCCATTTTCAATTCCAGCATCGCCGCCAGTCAAAGTAAGCCCATAAAAACTCGCTTGGGCCGTTGTGCCCTGAATATCGAAGATTCGGAAGGCCTGGCCAGACACATTCTGAATCGTCAATCGATCAGCCCCCGGCCCAAACACGCTGAGTGTCTCTTCGATTACCAACGAACCCAGGGCAGAATCGAGCGAGATCGTCGGGGGCAGGGTTAGAGAGAACGAAATCTCATCATCACCTAGATCTTCATTGGCCAGCGACAGCATTTCGCGAAAACTACGATCCCCTGGGGACAGGTCGCCATTCACGACATCTGCTGTCGTATCAACAATCAAGGATGGACGAGCCTGCTTTTCGAGCGCCCCCATGTCGGGCCCTGCGGCGAGACCGATCGCGTTACGACTGTACAAGCCACTTCGCTGGTCCGTTGTCAACGCAATGTCGTCTCCACCACCAACGTTACCATCCACCCCAAAGTACAAGGAAAGAGCAAGATTCGCAGCATCCGTTGCTGGACTGATGTAACTCAAATCATGGGTATTGGTAGCACCACCATTATTCGCCAACGCGGAAAGGTTCGGATCGACTGGACTTGCAGCACTACCAATCACATTCCCATTGGCATCACCGGCGGATGCGGTCAATGTGCTGTCAGTATTATTGCTGATCAAACTTGACTGGATATCGAGTACTGTCCCTGGATCATTGGGGATGTGAATATCAGGCCCCGTCGTCGCGGTATTGGATGCGACGATTGAATTATAAATCAGCAACGACTCACCGGTTGAATCGTCAACGACTCCGATTCCTCCACCTGCGCTTCCCGTGCTGTTAAATGCAAGCGTAACATGCACCAAACGCACAGCCGCGGCATCAGCTTGGATACCGCCTCCACGACCGGTTGAGGTATTGCCTGAGATGGTTGAATTGGTAACGAGCACCACCCCAACCGCTGATGCGATTCCACCGCCGTCAATCGTAGCCGTGTTGGAAGCAATTAAACTATCTGAGATATCGACGAGACCATTGTTGGTGGCCACACCGCCGCCATTACCCACTGCCTGATTATCAGTGATCCGTGTGCCAGAAATCGTCAGACGTCCGGCCGTGTTTCCAATCCCACCGCCGCTTCCGTAATCTGCATTGTTGTTTGTGAATACGCTTGAAGTGATGGTCAGATCACCCTCGTAATTAAAGACTCCGCCTCCCCCGTAGTCTGCACTGTTCCCAGTGATCGTCGTATTGGAGATTGTGAAGGAGCCTTTGTAACTGTAGACACCTCCACCGTCTCCTTTGGATTCATTTCCAGTGATTGTGCTTCCGGTGATCGTGATGTCACCATTGGCTCCATAAATACCACCACCGTGGTATCCAGCTTCAGTGACTTTATTATTTGCAACCTGCGAGTCAGTGATACTGATGTTGCCTGCATACTGACTGAAGATTCCCGCTCCATCACTGTAAGAGTAATTACCTGAGATGGTGCTATCGGTCAGAGTGACGTCACCATCGACGGCATGAATCCCCCCACCTTTTGCAGACTCAGCTGTATTCCCGGAAACCGAACTCGACTGCAGCACAATTGCGCCTTCATATTCACTGTAGATTCCTCCCCCATTGGATGCCTGATTACCAGTGACCACTGTGTCCACGAGTGTCAGTGTATCGGCACTTCGAAATAGGATCCCACCACCGCCGTCGTCCACCATTCCACCCGTCAATGTCAAGCCTGAGATGGAAACATCGTTCGCCGCATCTGAAATTTCAAAGACGCGAAATTTGTCGGATGGGGTTGCGTTTGCATCAACCGTCATGCTGCCAGATCCAGGCCCCTGAATACTGACGGGTGATGTAATCTGAAGTGCACCATTGGCAACTCCGAGATTTATAGTTCCTGCCAGCGCTGCGTCGAACACAATCGCATCAGCAACTCCAGTCGCGTTCGCCGACTGCAAAGCATCCCGCAAAGAACCTGCCCCTGAATCAGCAAGCGAAGTGACCATGTAGGTCGCAAGGACGCGACGATCTTCAAGATGTTCAAGAATGGAACGCCGGCGTTGCCGCCTCAACTTATTCTGACGCACCTTGCCGCGTTCACGTGAGTCAGATCGATATACTCTAGACGGAAGACCTAAACGGCCACGAATGCGGGTAAGCGTCATGATGTCATCAAAGAAAAGATGTCGAGAACAGCTCGTGTGATTGAGTTCACACCGAACCAAAAGACGTTGCTAGATTAGCGGTTGGCAACGTCGCTGTCGCAATTTTAACCGTCTTGAAGCTGGCGAGTCAGGATTTTGGATACAAAACCAGCAACAATTATTTGAATCTTGGCCACAAAGCACCTCCAAGGGATTCTCACGCTACAACCTCAGCAGCCCATCACCAAACCACCTTCCAGAGGGATCAAATGCGTTCATCTATTGCTCGATTCAGGCTCAAACGCGCATCGCACAGCTGACTGGATCCAGCATCTGAAAAGCAACCTGAAATAAGCCCACCAGCGCCAATGCGTTCAGGAAATCAATGCGTTCAGGAAATCAATTGCGGCAATCGAGGATCTCGCACCCTGCTGGCCAATACTTCTGAGTCCTTTACAACCGCGGCGGTCCTCAACGATCCGAGGCTTCAAAAATCGACATCACGCCCACGATTACTTTGGTTTTATGCATCGACATGGGCTGACTGGTATCGGCTACGACAGCAGTGAAATCAACACTCTGCGTCTAAACTATCTCACCGATGACAGAATCAGGCCCGTCATTCACCATGATGCCGACTCGAGCAAGTCTCATCGCAGGACTCTGGCTTCCATAATCTCACAAGTCTAAAAAAGCCGAGTAACTTCGCCTTAGCAGAGAGCGTCACGTTAGGTGAGGCTTTTGATTCTGCGGGTAGCCGCAAATCCATGCGACGGCAGTAAATCATTGAGTTGGTAATTGAATGAGCAAATGCAGTAGTCGATAGCACCTCAACTCGACTCCCTTTGCAAATGGGTTTGTTCGCAAATTCGGTTACCCAGCTGTTCCCCCTCAACCTCCTGACCGGTATTGATTGACAACAATGAACAGCACTCAGTAACCGCCACGCTTCTTCCCGGTGCGTTTATTGCATTGTGGTGCAGACCAGTCTGGTGGATGCCGCCAATTGGCATGTGCATCACGGATCATCCGATACTAGCTAATCGCCAAGCAACTCATGATCCGCACTCAGACAAACAAAATCTTCTTCAGTTGCTCGACAGCTCGTCCCATCGCGTGATGCTCGATCACCCGTTGTCGTCCGGCAACGCTGAGAGCAACGCGCTGCTGCTGGTTCTGTTTCAACACTTCAATCGCATCACATAGCCCGTCAAGACACCCTGGTGTCGTGAGCAGACCGCCTCCGGTCGACCCAAGCAATTCCCCGAAGGCTCCATGGTCGGGCTGAATGACTGGCACACCCGCAGCGAGGGATTCAAGCACAAACAGTCCTTTCGGATCGTGATAATCTGTCGGCACTGAAAACAGGTCAAGCGATTGTAAGAAGCTCACCTTCTGGTCCAAATCAGGACTGCCGTGATAAGTAAAGCGATCTGACAACTTCGCCGCTTCCAATTTCTGTTGTTGCGTCTGAAAGTACTTCCTGTTGGATTCACCCAACCAACCAGAAGCATGTAAGGTCAAGTCTGAGTGTTCGGGTTTTGATGCAAGTCGTATGAATGAATCAACGAGATGATGAAAACCTTTTTCAGGTGCAATCCGAGCCATGTAGCCGAGCCGAAAACTCGCATCAGACGCTGATCGTTGAAACAGATCTGAAGCCGCACTCTGGGAAACGGTCACCCGCTGATTGGTGGCACCTTCGTCGCGAATGAACGGCGTTACATCGATGGACAGGGGAGTGATTTCAAAGCGATCGGAAGGGATATTCAGCATCTCTCCCATTTTGTCTGCATAGAACTGACTATTGACTACAAATCGATCAACAACCGGCACCAGTTCCTGGCACAGACGAATTGCCTCAGTACGAGCTTGATCGGGAAGATGGTCAAGAAAAATGTCATCGCCTTGCAGGACAACGACCAAGCGAGTGTTCGGAAGACGCTTGCGGATGCTCGGCAAAGCGCCGCCGATCAAGATATTACTCAAGACGAGCGCGTGCGGCTGGACTTCGCCGGCAAGCCAATCCGTCAATCTGGCAACTTCCTGCGATTGCCTTCCGTTGGCACCTCGTAACATTGAGATTGCCAGTTGTCCTAATTGATTTGCGTCAGTGGCGTGGGACCTTCGTGTCGCCAACCTGATCAAAGGAGACCAATCAAGCGTACGACGAATTGACGCCGGCACATGCCTCAGCCATGGCATTCGCTGGAGCAGATAAATGTGAATCCCACCGAAAAAAACACGGGGATCCGCGATGTTCAATGTATCGGTGCGAATCGGGGTGTAGACGGGCTGCAGCAGGCAATCGATCCCCTGATTTCGCAACTCGCGAGCAAGAGCGTTGTCATGCATGCAGCTGCCACAGTACATGCCAGCCGCCCCAGCCGTCAGGAAAACGACACGTTTGGGATGCTCGTCAGCAGCGTCTCCCGCAGAGGCATTGTTAGTCGAACCAGCCGAGTCGTCAACAAAATCATGGATCGGCTGCTGAGCAGCCGTCTGACGGTTGGAAAATGCTCGTTGTGACAATTCCTGCCCGCTCCTATACTCCGGTGCCTGATTTCCCTGACCGCCAAGCTTGGCTAACTGTAGCAGGCCACACGCGATTTTGGCCGCTTCCATTGTTTTTGGCTGGTAACCCCGCTCGACGCGAGGTTGGAAATCTTGGCGTCAAACTTAACATCAAGCCGATTTTACGTCATCAGGCAGCGAATCCCGAGCCACCGACCGGCAGCCTCGTTCATTTTAGAGTGTCTACCGCTCAAATCGGCGGAATTCACGAACGTTGCCTAACGGCATAAGCCTCCGGGTTTCAAAGCAGACCCACGACCCTCGACCCTCGACCCACGAGCCCAGCCAACTCATGGCCGACACCCCAGTGATCACCGAAACAAGTCAAGCCACGGCCCCTTTTTACTGGGGTATCGATATAGGTGGAACCGGAATCAAGATTGGATTAGTTGATTCCAGCGGTCAAACGCTCGTTTACGAACGTATCGCGACCCGCGAAAGTGAAGGCCCTGATTCAGCAGTCCAGCGGATCGTTGAGATTGTGCGTTCGAGCGAGCAGCGATTGGGGGTTGCCAAACAAGTCGCCCGCATTGGTCTGGGTGCCCCCGGCCCCATGGATTTGCAAGGTGGTCTACTGGTCGAGCCTCCTCAACTGCCAAGCTGGTGGAATTTCCCCATTCGCGACGTGATTTCGCATTCACTGGAACGCCCCGTCTCCTTTCTCAATGATGCCAATGCAGCGGCATACGGCGAATTCTGGCTTGGCAGCGGCCGTGATGATGGGTCCATGGTTCTGCTGACTCTGGGGACTGGAGTTGGCGGTGGTATCATTGTTGATGGAGAATTGGTCAACGGCGTCAACAGTTTCGGCAGCGAATGTGGACACATCGTCGTCGACTCTTCGCCTCAGGCACAGCTCTGTGTATGGGGTGGAGGGCGAGGGCAACTCGAGGCCTACGCATCGGCAAGTGGCGTTGTGCAACGGACCCGCCAGAGACTGACCGAAGGCCAGCACAGTAGCCTGAGCGGACTGCTGGACGGACAAGACACCGAACTGACTGCCAAGAAGGTCTACTTGGCAGCCGTTGAGGGTGACGCGTTGGCTCTGGAAATCGTCGACGAGACAGCCGGATGGCTGGGGATCGGCGTCACGACTCTGGTTCATACACTCGATCCAGGATCGGTTGTCCTGGGTGGAGCCATGAATTTTGGTGGTAGTGAATGTCCGATCGGCAGACGCTTCCTGCAGGGAATCATTAATGACTTTCGCAACCGCACCTTTGCCAACGTTTTCGCTGGCACAAGTATCAAATTTGCCTCACTCGAAGCCGATGCCGGCTACCTGGGTGTGGCCGGCTACGCCATGAAAGAAGATCAGGCCAACTGAACGTCTGGCAAACGCACGTCCCGCACAGAACAAGTCCCGCACAGAACAAGTCCCGCACAGAACAAGTCCCGCACAGCACACAGCGCGGACAAACCATGCACACTCAACACTGCAGTTGTAAAACCACCCATGTCAGATAACATTCGCAACTTTTGTATCATCGCACACATCGATCATGGCAAGAGCACTCTCGCTGATCGGTTGCTCGAGCATACGGGAACGGTCACTCGTCGAGAGATGAAGGATCAGTTGCTGGATGATTTGGAACTGGAGCGACAGCGGGGCATCACAATCAAGGCTCGTGCCGTCGCCATGAACTTCAAGCGTGGGGGCAAGAGTTACGAATTGAACTTGATCGATACCCCGGGGCATGTTGACTTTCAGTACGAGGTATCACGTTCTCTGGCATGTTGTGAAGGAGCGTTATTGTTAGTCGATGCGTTTCAAGGGGTAGAGGCTCAGACCGTCGCCAATGCTTATGCCGCGATGGATCATGAATTGCAGATCATCCCCGTCATCAACAAGATTGATTTGACTCATGCCCGCCCGGACGAAGTCGCCGAAGAAATGATGAATTCCTTGGGCACCGACCCTGACGACTGTGTTCGAGTCAGCGCCAAGACCGGTGAAGGAGTCGATTCGCTGGTGGACGCGATTATTGAACATATTCCGCCGCCATCAGGTGATCCCGATGCTGTTTTACAGGCAATGGTTTTTGACTCAAACTACGACGACTACCGAGGTGCAATCACTTATGTGCGGGTGATGGAGGGCACCGTTACCAAGGGCCAAAAGATCCAATTTTTGAGAGCGGGAACGCAACACGAGGTGGTAGAACTGGGAAGGTTTGTCCCCCAACGTGAAGCTTGTGATTCACTGAAAGCGGGGCAGGTTGGATACCTGATTTGCAACATCAAAAGCTTGGGTGACGTCCATATTGGCGATACGATCAGTATCGCTGGCAAAGCACCGGCGGAGCCTTTGCCTGGTTACGCCCGCCCCAAACGCATGGTGTACTGCGGCCTGTTCCCCAGTGACGGACAGGATTTCAGTGAACTGCGCGATGCGCTGGAACGACTTGCAGTCAACGATCCGAGTTTTGAATTTGAACCTGAAACCAGTGACGCACTCGGCTTCGGCTTCCGCTGCGGTTTCCTTGGACTGCTACACATGGAGATTATTCAGCAGCGTCTGGAAAACGAAGCGGATATTGATCTCGTCCAGACGGCCCCCAACGTGACTTATGAGATTGTCAACAAACGGGGTGAGACGATCAGCATCCACAAACCTCAAGACGTGCCCGATCCGGGCGACGTGGAAGAGTTTCGTCAGCCGATTGTCCGTTGCAGCGTGATCGTACCGACCGACTTCATTGGTGCTGTCATGAAGTTGTGCCAGGAACGTCGTGGCATACAGCAGTCACAGGAATATCTTGGTGCCCAGAGAGCCATGATCACCTATGACATTCCATTGGCGGAAGTCGTCTATGACTTGCATGACAAGATCAAGAGTTGCACACGCGGCTATGGGACGCTTGACTACGAGATGGTGGGCTATGAGGCAGCCGACCTGTGCCGACTCGACATCATGGTCAATGGCAAACGGGTTGATGCCCTGAGTGTGGTTTGCAACCGGGCAGATGCTGATCGACGCGGAAGGGCCGTCGCTAAGAAGCTGAAAGCTGAAATCGAGCGGCATATGTTCGAAGTCGCCGTGCAAGCTGCCATTGGCAGCCGCGTGATCGCCCGTGAAACGGTCCCGGCAATGCGTAAAAATGTGACCGCTAAGTGTTACGGTGGTGACATCACCCGAAAGCGAAAACTCCTGCAAAAGCAGAAAGAGGGTAAAAAACGCATGAAGGCGATCGGGAACGTGGAAATCAGCCAAAAAGCATTCATGGCCGTGCTGAGCGATAACGAGCAAGGCTGAGCGATGATGATCGAACGCTGCGTTGATCCCCACTGATGCGTTGCTACCTCCTGAAATGAATTTGAAACGTCCACGGCCCGGAAGGCCGTGGACGTTTTTTTCATCGGCTTCAGGTGGGCTCGGAAAAAGGTCGTATTTTGCAAAATGAGTGAAACCATGCCTCGAAACAAGATAGTCGCCCGCTGCGACGGGACGGCAGAATCATCGAGAAAGCCGCCAATACTGGCCTGAAAAAGCTCTCACCCCCCACGACACGACGAGGCCATCTAGGAAGCCACTGCACGGGCGTTTATTCTATGGGTGGCTGGAGACAGCCCTTACAAACTGGGTTTTATTACACCCGCTCCAGATCTCGATTGCTGTGTTCCAAATCAACAGGCAGGAACCATAGGCGGCAGTAATCGACGGGAAGCACTTTGTGCGAGGAGCCGGGAATCATTCCTCTGCGCTTCAATAACAAAGGTGGTAACTGTGTGTGGCTCGAAACGTCTATGGTTTTTTCTAGGGGCGCTCGCCCTGACGACTGTGTGTCTGCCCAAAATGCCGATCCTGGCTCAAGAATCAGGCACCTCTCAATCCGATGCCATTATCGATAGCGTCGGAGGCACCGTCTCCTCCAGTAACAACATTACTGAAGAAATGAAGGAGGAGCTGTCCGAGACAGCTGCAGCCATCAAAGCCGATGGCCTGACGGAGGGTAGCCTGACCGATGGTGAAATTGCGAACAGCTCTTACGCAGCCCACAACGCTTGGATGCTGATCTGTTGTGCTTTGGTTCTCTTCATGACTGCTCCCGGATTAGCCCTGTTCTATGGTGGCTTGGTACGTCGCAAGAACGTCCTGAGCGTGATGATGCAATGCATTTTCCTGATGGGACTGATGACCGTCATTTGGGCCACTTACGGATACTCGCTTGCGTTCGGTGGAGACGGGGGATGGATTGGAAACGGAGACTACCTGCTCATGAGTGGTGTGCAACGAGAGTGGAGCACCACTCTCGGTGAACCTGTCACACCGATGGAAGGTGACATGGCCCGAATGACCCATATGTTGTTTCAGGGCATGTTCTTCATCATTACCCCCGCGTTGATCTGCGGTGCATTTGCCGAGCGCATGAAATTTTCTTCCATGGTGATCTTTTCGATCGCATGGGGTACTTTGATCTATTGCCCCTTGTGCCATTGGGTATGGGATGGTGGACCGCTGTCTTACAACGACACCTCTATTATGGGCGGTGCTCTCGACTTTGCAGGCGGTACTGTTGTTCACATCAGCAGTGGTGTTTCAGCACTGGTCGCTGCGATCCTGCTTGGTCCGCGGATGGGCTATCTGAAAGAACCCATCCAGCCTCACAACTTGACTTACACGGCTCTGGGAGCCGCGATGCTGTGGGTGGGCTGGTTCGGCTTCAATGCAGGAAGCGAACTGTTGTCCGATGGCTTAACCAGCAGCGCCTTCGCAACGACACACTTTGCGGCTGCAGCCGGCGCTGTGACTTGGGCGCTGGCCGAATGGCTCATTCTTGGCAAACCAACCGTACTGGGTGCCAGCAGTGGTGCAGTCGCCGGCCTCGTCTGCATCACACCGGCCGCTGGGTTTGTCAACCTTATGCCGGCTCTGCTAATGGGAGCTACCGCAGGCTTAGTCTGCTACTTTGCTTGCTCGTGGTTAAAGCACAGGCTTGGTTACGACGATGCCCTCGATGCCTTTGGTGTTCACGGAATCGGTGGTGGCCTTGGTGCAGTTCTGACGGGAGTTTTTGCCAGCCGCGTCTGTTGGGATGTAAGCAGCGGTGTACCAATCGGCTTGATCGAATCCGGCGGTAACACAAAACTTGTGATTGGCCAGATCGCTGCTGTCGTGATCACCATCGCCTTCGCAGGGATCGGAAGTTTTGTGCTGCTGAAATTACTCGATGTGACAATCGGGCTGCGTGTACCGGCCGAAGAAGAACAGCGAGGACTCGATATCACCGCTCACGGCGAAGAGGGTTACATGCTGGCGTAGGTTCAGCAAAATTTTGGCCGGACACCACCGGCCCCTGTCGTCCCGGTTCACTCTTGCAACCACCCAACGCGGCCGCCACGTTCAACGTGGTGGCCGCTGTCAATAGCGATAGGAACAAGCGAATGACTTAGCGACCAACACAGGCTCGACTCCTGCAAAACGAGCAAGCACGCTCGTTTCGCAGGCATCAGCCATCAATCACCAACTAGGTCAGTGCAGAATGTAACCACGTTCTTCGTGCTCAGTCAGGTCAAGACCGCGAGTTTCTGTGGTGGCATCGACTCGAAGGCCAACAAGCAACTGAGTCAGTTTCAGGATTACGATTGTCGCAATGATCGTGTAGATCGCCGCCGATGATGCACCAACAAATTGCGTCCAAACACTTCCCAAAATGCTGTAACTTTCTAAACCATTCTGATTCCCACCAAACATTTCCGCAGCAAAAACGCCACAAAGGATTGTCCCGAGAAACCCACCGACACCATGAACGCCAAACACGTCGAGCGAATCGTCGTACCCCAGGCGTTGCTTGAGTTTGGTTGCAAAGACATAGCACAAAACAGCTGACGCGGCCCCGATTGCCAACGCTCCTATCGGACCAACATAACCTGATGCTGGCGTGATCGCGGCAAGGCCTGCGATCGATCCGGTGGCAGCGCCAAGCACACTTGGTTTTCCCAGTTGCACCCATTCAATGGCAAGCCACACCAAGGTTGCAGTGGCAGCAGACAGATGTGTGACGAACAGGGCCATCGCCGCGTCACCATTGGCCCCCAAAGCACTACCCGCGTTGAAGCCGAACCAACCAACCCACAGCATTCCCGTTCCGGTAACGGTCATCGTCATGTTGTGGGGTGGCTCCAATTCGCGGGGGTAACCCGAACGTGGCCCCACGATGATGCAAGCTACCAAAGCTCCCAAACCAGCCGTCACATGAACGACGATTCCTCCGGCAAAGTCCATGACACCCATGTCAGAGTAAGCGCCTCCGCCCCATGTCATGTGACAAATGGGGACGTACACCACCAGAAGCCAAACGCTAGAGAAAAACAGGACCGCCGAGAACTTCATGCGTTCAACGAAAGCACCGACCATCAGTGCCGGGGTGATGATCGCAAAGGTCATTTGGAACGCTGCAAACAGAACCGTGGGAATCCCGCTTGCCGGTTCACCATCAGCACTGGTGACGTAGACCGAATCGCTGTCGATGCCATTCATCATCACGGCATCCCAATCACCAATGTAGCGATTCAAAGCCTCGCTTTCCGGTGTTCCGAACGCAAGCGTGTATCCGCAGACCACCCAAATGATCGACATCAAGGCAGTCAAAACCAGACACTGCATCAAAACCGACAAGACATTTTTTTTACGAACCAGCCCGGCATAAAAGAGTGCCAGCGCGGGTATCGTCATGAACAGGACAAGGGCAGTTGAGGCAAGCACCCATGCTGTGTCACCCGTGTTAACGACTGCCTCCGTTTCGGCAGCGGCAGCTTGCGTGCAAGACAAACCTCCGAGCAAAAATAATGAGACGAGAGTAAATACAAACCGAGGAGAAAATTTCTTCAACATAAGTAGATCGATCCTTTAAGGTCACTTGTTATCCGCCAAGTTCAAGTGCAGAACCGCAAAATCCTATTACACCACGCAAGAATTGTGTATCAGGGGTGGGAAATCTGGTGCCGGTGAAATCGCTTAGAACTGATATTTCTACTGTTTTCACGAAGCAGGCTAAGGACGGACCAGAGGGCCAGAGGCCTCGAATCCCCTGATTTACGAAGAATCAGGGCTTTCAAACCCAACAAATGCAGGGCACTCATTTTTTTGTGCCTACAAACCGATCAATGCTGGATCCGATTTTCTCCAAGACCAGGAAATTCGGTAATCGCACGCAACATCAGCCCGTGCCCGTGCCCCCCCAAATGTCAGCTCAGAAAATCATCACCAAGATGGCCACTCACGTGCACTGTATCTCACTCGGGCAGATCGGACTGTTGATCAACTGGAAACAAGAAACTGCATCCTGCTGTCACAACAAGGGTCGCAGCCGCGATCCACTGAGTCCACGCCAAGCCGAGCTGACTTGCGACCTGTCCCCAGATCAACGATCCCAATGCCATCGCTAACGCCATGGTCGTCATGTAGGCTCCCATCCCACGAGCACGGATATGGTTTGCCAACGTCATCTGAGCCGTTGCATTGAGGGTGGTTAAACAGATCATCCACGCTGCTCCCATCACAAAGCAAGCGAATAGTGCCACACCATCGTGCCACCATGTGTCTCCTTCTGAGTGGCCGAGGATGTACAGTCCGACTGCAAAGCCGAGCATACTGGCAGCTAGAGTCCGGTCCATTAGAAGTCGGCGATGCAGGGCATGGAGAACTCTTGCTGCAACAACAGCCCCCACACCGATGCTGGTCACCAACAATCCATACCCCTCTGCTCCCCAAGCCAATTGTTGACGTGCCACCAGAGGCAACAGTGACCAGAGTGCCGTTGCCGGCAGCAGGAACAACATCACCCCCACCAACACATTGCGCATGGTGCGTTCCTGAACCACATACACAAATCCTTCCTTCAATGCTGCACGGTAGGAAAGACCACGAGATGATTCAGTCTTTTCACGTTTCCACAGCAGCAACACAAAAAGCACGCCTGCAAAGGACAAAGCGTTAACAGCAAAAGCCACCCAAACTCCTGCTGTCGCAATCAGTACACCCCCCAGAGCAGGCCCTGCTGCTCGCGCCAGGTTAAAGCTGATACTTCCCAACGCGATCGCTCGGGCAATCTGCTGTGGAGGCACCAATACAGGGATGGTTGCTTGCCATGTCAAAACGTGCATCACTAACCCCAGCCCAATCGCAAACGTCAGCCCCAATAATGACCATGAGGTGATGACCTGCTGCCAAGTCAACAAGGCCAACAACGAAGCAAACGAAAACATCATCAACTGGGTCAGGATCAACAACTGCCGTCGATCGACGCGATCTGCAATGACACCAGCAGGAATTGCCAAGAAGATCATGGGACCGGACATCGCAATACGAACCGCCGAAACCATTTGCGGATCAGGATCAAGACTAGTCATCAACCAACCTGCCCCTACTTCGTGGATCCAGGTACCCAGATTGGATATCAGGGATGCGATCCAGAACGCTCTAAAAATGGGCACTCTTAGCGGTGCCCAAGCAGCTCCATCATCTCCTGTCTCATCCACCGGGCTGCCGGATACCGGCGGCAGTTCCCCACCACCCGACATTGGCACCTCCCCACCGATCAGGTCCCGATCGGGATCCTCCGTGTGCTTCCGTGGATGCTCAGAGTCCGGCATGTTGTGCTTCTGAAGTGGAAATGCCGCGAATCGAGAAATCAGACTCACGGAACGACGCCAATTCCCGTGAATTGCGGGGGTGGCATCCTCGTGCACTTTAGGTTGGACGTAAACCCGGGTTTCCCCTGCCTGAGGGCGGAATGTGAGCTACATTTGACCGTGGTGTAACTCTGCGGAAATTTTGGATGCAGGACTTTGCAAATGATTGAAGTCGAAGGTCTTCGGAAACTGTATGACAGCTATTTGGCGGTCGATGGTATCAGTTTCTCAATTGGCGCGGGCCAAATCTGCGGTCTAATCGGTCCCAACGGGGCGGGAAAGACCACCACCATGCGTTGTCTTTCAGGTCTGATCTCGGCGACCTCCGGATCACTAAAAGTCGCTGGCTGCTGCGTTCAGACCAATCTGAAGACGCTAAAAACCCGTCTTGCCTATGTCACTGATGATCCACCTCTGTTTGATGACTTGAGTGTCGGCGAGCATCTGGAATTCATCGGACGCCTTTATCGCGTTCCTGATCACCATGAAAAGCAATTGAATTGCTTCGGCAATTCGAACTTCTGGACCAATACAAAGCTGGCGCCACCACCCTGTCACGCGGAATGCGTCAAAAGCTAGCCGTCTGTTGTGCCTATCTCTATTCGCCTTCGGTCATCCTGCTGGACGAGCCCTTGACCGGCCTGGACCCGCCAGCCATTCGTACCTTACTAGACTCAGTCAGCGTACGAGCAGCAGGTGCAACAATTATCATTAGCAGCCATCTGCTGGCGATGATTGCTCCTGTTTGCAGCCACCTGCTCGTGATGCAAAACGGTAGCGGCCAATACTTTGGTGACACCAAGACCTTGCGTGACCAGTTCCCTCATGCAAAGACACTCGAGGACGCTTACTTTGCAGCCACGCATCCCACTGCCCCCACTCATGCTCCAACAGGGTCACCCCTCATCCACACAACGGTCCTCCCGCAACTCGAAAAGGAAGATAGCAGTCCAGCCACCTCCCACGGTGTGACCGAGGCTGTTTCGTGAATTCACTCACCAGATGGGTTCATCGTCTTGTTGATCGTCCGACCGATCCAGATACAAGTGGCTTCATGGTGACAGTGCGGAATCGCAGCCCTCGCTGGAGCCCATGTGGGACTCGCTGTACATCCACCGCCAATTGGCATGGTTGGCTGCCAGAAGGATCAGTTTTCGTGCGGAGCGTTTTCTGCAGCGTCTTCGCTCGCCTCGCCGCCTCATCGCAACTTCACTGGTGCTGCTGTTCTTTTCATTTTACATCATGAACGGGATCTTTATCCTCTCTGCACGTGCCGCCACCGATCCAATGCATTTGCGATTCTGGCTTTCCGGTGGCATGGTGCTTTACATGATGTACCACTTAGTCAAATGTGCTTGGTCCAACACACGAGTGGATCTGGAACTGTCCCATGCTGAAACTCTTTGGCTTGGCAACTCCCCTCTTTGCCGCTCATCACTTGCGATATACCACGCTGGGAATCTGATACTGCCAGCAGCATTGAAAACAATGATGTTATCTATCCTGCTGGCAAGGGATGTAAAGTATCCGCTCTTGTTGGTCATTGGAACCTTCACCTCTCTCATGCTTTTGGAAATGATTCGCCTGACGTTCGGTCGTTTGGTGAGTGGCATGAGTGCCAAACAGCGTGGCTGGTTTCGCTTGATCACAACGTCGACGGCCGTGGCACTTCTGATTCAGCTGCTCGCCTGCGTGCACTCGTTGACCCCTCTAGGTTCTCCCATGTGGTTTTACGTCATCAACAGCCTACGAGGGCTGGGAGAAATCGCATCGACACCGATGATTCAATTCCTATCAACACCATGGATTGCGTCAGCTTACGTGACCGTTTCGGCAAGCTTACAGCGGTAAATCGCTCTGCAACTGCTTGCCGCTCTGGGCATTTTCCCCCTTTCACTCCTTCTGTTGGTCAAAGCAGATCGCTGGAGCCTTCGACAGGAACAAAAGCGAGAAGCAACGCGACTGTCAGAAGGCCGATACGAAACACGGGAATCACAATCACTAAGCTACATCGGATTACGCGGCAACCGGCTGCAGAGTGCGATTGAATGCTGCACTCCATGGATTGCTCGCGATGCAGTGAATCTGGTTTACAGGCAGGCGATCAGCGTTCGGCACTACCGCTACAAGATTGCAATCAGTCTGCTGCTGCCGACAGTTCTTTGCTTATCTCCTCTGTTCATGGGCAGGATCACCGAGCAGTGGTTTTACGTGGTGGGTGGGATTGCCTTATGCACAATCCTGCTGGCTCCACCCGCATTACGCATCGACTTTCGACGCGATTTGAAACGCAGGTACTACTACGGTCGTTACCGGTCAAACCATTTTCGCTGATCGTGGGCCAACTGGCCCTGCCAATTCTGATCACTTGGACATTTCAGCTGACAACAATAACAATCGCAGCGTTGGTGATCCATCCGGGCTGGGACCAATTCATTTTGTGGACAAGCATGCTGCTTGCGCTCGCCATTTTGACTTTCGCGGCTGAAAACGCATTGTTCCTCGCTTACCCCCACCACCAGCACAATGAAGGCATCGCAATGATGCTGCGTACGAAACTTACTTTTCTGGGGAAGGGAACCGTCCTCGTGATGCCCCTCTTCCTGTTGGTGCTATGGGCAACACTCTGCCGAAATCTTATTCCCGAACCTTACGCATCAGCCCGCTACATCTCAGGCTCGATCACCGCATCGTGGATGGCAGCATTTTTGGGATTAGCTGCGGCAACCCTGTGCTGGCGTCGTTTTGATATAGCAATTGATACGCCCCCCGAATAACTTCGCTTCGGGAGGCGTACGACACCAAGTTCGTGTCCTCAGACCGTCATCACGCCCCAAAAAGGCACAGGACAACAGCCAAAGATCGAAATGGACAACCTTACTTTTGAGTCGCGTTGCCTGCACCGCCAGCAGCGGCTTTTTGCTTGATTTCATCCAACATGACCATCAGGCGTTTCTTTTGCCGTTCGTCATCCGTTGCATCGATCGCTGCCTGCTGTGCATCGATCGCTTTCTTGAGATCACCTGATTCACTGGCCAGCATTGCCAAGGTATTAAACATCAAGGGTTTCATTTGTGGATCTGCATCCTTGGCAACCTCCTCCATGGCGGCCATCAGATCCGCAAGCAGTGGCTTGATGTCGACTCCCTGCTGTGCCTGACCGTAGAGCGAGTAACCGAATCTTGCCATGGCGAGGGGATCACTTTTGAGGACTTTGATTCTGTTGCGGAAGAAAGCGAGCGAATCATCATCCAACAAGCCAGCTGAAAGTTTCAAGCTGTACTTGATTTCCATCCACCGCTGCTTGCTGGCATCGGTCGTCGCTTCCTTTCCTTGCGACTCAGCCAAGGCAATTGCTTCGGCGAACTTTCCTGTAGATGCCAACATCGAAAGTCGCTGCATGCTCTCCTGCATTTTCTGCTGCGCAACCATCTCTGATGCAAATGCTTCCCGATCCCATTTCCCATCAACGACGGCAGCAAGCGGTCCATCCATGTCCATAGGGTGGCCAATCCATTCCACAAGCCCAGTCTTCCCTACGACAAATGCTGTTGGAATTCCCTGTTGTTTCGCGGCAGTCATGTAGTCTTCGTAGACCGAACGATCAGGATCCGTTGTCAGGGAGTAAGCGGCAGTCACTTCAGCGAAGGTTTTCCCAACATCCTCGTTCTTCTTCCCAAGCAGATCCTTGACCTCATCAAGGGACTCATCGGACACACTGATAATCTGAACTCCATTGCCTCGATACTTATTTTGCAAGTCGGCCAGATGAGGCATGCTTTGAATACAAGGTCCGCACCAAGTCGCCCAGAACTCAACCACATACACCTTATCTTTTTCAAATTCTGTAACCGGTTTAAAAAAGCCGTTCCCGTCCTGCACCCAATGCTCAATATTCAAGGCAGGAGCCTTGGAACCGATACCCAAATCTTTGGCAGATGCCGCCTGCGGGAGCAAAGCCGACGCTCCAACAGCGCAACACATCAAAGCGGTCAACATCAAGCGAGATTTCAGGTGTGTTGTTTTCATTTTCAATGAACTTGTTCAAGAGTGAATACGGATAGTCTTCCAGTATTGCCATGCTTTGAATACGACCGCGTCTCCAGTACGGACCGCTGCAGCATTGCCAGCAGCACTGATGTGATCGCTTCCCCGCACGTGGTGCCTCTTCCAGCAACCGCGTCAGTTGCGGTTATGCCAGCAGGTCGATTCACCGAAGTCCACTTTCCATGGTGGTCTTTGCCGAAAAGCTACTTTGGCATGACATGACAAAACGCTACGTCTCTGCCATCGCTACATGCTACGCAGCAACTACTCCGTTCGCCCAGTCACCTGACGAAGCAAGTCCTCGGTTTCCATGAAAAAAGAGGACAAACGCTCACCCCATGAAGCGAAAACGTGCACGAGACGACACTTTTCCCCATGCTGCAAGCGAGTTGACCGAGACCCTCTTTCTGACAGAAACAGACACCTTTCAGTCGACACATGGACTTGGATGCCACACGGATTTAGCCGGCAGCAAGCTTCCGTCCACCGATGGATACAGTCACTCGCCACAATTATTCCTGATCACCCGTCTTAGCGTCGTCGGCTCTCTGTTTTCCGCGATTGGACCGACCGTTTGCCGGCGTGCTGCCAGCGGCACCGGTTTGCACGCGGTCCGTCGTGACTGAGATTGTCTTGGCGACCACCTTGGTGTCATCCGGCAGACGGTAGGTACCCTCGATCGTTACCGCATCCCCTTGCTGTGCGAGGTTGAGTTGATTCAAGCGTAGATTCATCGTTGCTTTTTCAGCGAGTTGGACCCGCAATGGCCGCCTACCAGCTTGAACAGCAACCAGCCCAGTGGCATCCCATCCCATCAATTTCCCGACGACCTTGTAATTTGAAACGCCATCTGGAAGATTGGATTTTTTATCACCAGGATAAACACCAGGCACGAACTCATCTGATTTTTTCTTGGCCAGTTTTTCAGTCAGGGGCAAAAACGCAGTAAGCTCGTCGATAGGGTCGGTGGGAACACCGGCCTTGTTGAAATTACCGTTGAAGCGGACCATCATTCCGCGTTGCAGAAAGCTGACGTCGATCGGTGCTTGAAAATCGAAACCCAAAGCATCCTCAGGTGGCTTTACAGTAACCTCAACACCATCTTGGCGAGTGACCAGCAACATGCCCTGCTTGAATCCGGCAAGTTTGCCTTCAAGCTCAATGTTCAGATTCTGATTCGCACCCTTGAAGACAAACCCCGGTGGATCATCTGCCATGACCTGACGACCAACCGGAACAAGCCACAGGGCGAAGACCAACCCGAGGATTGCAGCCACCGCTCCGGCAGGAAAGTTCCCTTGGCAATGGAAAAATCGGGCTTGATTCAACATTTACTTGCTCACAATTCAGTTCGTCGGCGGGCAGGCGGGTAGACGCCCGTTAGTGTAGGGTTAGGTTGTTCCATTGTAGCTGCAGACCAGTAAACCCCAAAACGGCAAATCGTCGTCCGCATCAAGATCGCCGGATCATCCCATGGCCGCATCGACTTCCGAAAACCCGCCCTCACGTATCACAACGCGTAGTTTGCAAAAAATCCGCAAAGACGGCGGCAACATCTCCATGTTGACAGCCTATGACTATCCCACTGCCGAGGTGCTGGATGAAGCGGGAATCGACATTCTGCTGGTGGGCGATTCGTTGGCGATGGTGGTCCAAGGGCACGACACAACACTGCCAGTCACCATGGATGACATGATCTATCATGCCAAGATGGTGGGCCGTGCCGCCAAACGGTCCATGGTGGTCGTGGATTTACCTTTTCCTGAAGGTCAACTTGAGATCATGCGGAGCGTCGAAGCTGGGGCCCGCGTGCTGAAAGAGTCCACCTGCCACGCGGTCAAACTTGAAGGCGGCGCCGAGCAAGCCAAGCGAATCGAAACCATTGTCACTGCCGGAATCCCCGTCATGGCCCATGTCGGACTGCGTCCCCAAAACATCCATGTTGAGGGCGGGTACAGGGTCCAACGGAACATGCCGACACTGATCGAAGATGCGAAGGCTGCCGAGCAAGCCGGCGCCTTTGCCGTACTGGTCGAATGTGTCCCCAGTGATGTTGGACAAGCGATCACGGAAGCCGTCAAAGTTCCAACCATCGGAATCGGAGCTGGCCCCCACATGACGGGACAAGTCCTTGTTACCCATGACATGATTGGTTTTAACTCTGGCTACCTACCAAGTTTCGTTCGCCAATTCTCTGATGTCAGAACAACAATACGCGATGCCGCGGTCGCCTATCGAAAATCAATTGAAGCGGGTGATTTCCCGACGGATCAGGAATCATTCCGTTAATTCTCCTACTCGCTACTCGAACCAAGATGTGAAATGGAAATCTTTGACGAACTAAGCCAGCTGCATGAAGCAACCACTCAGGCTTTTTGCGATCTTGCCAACACAAGCATCGAGTCGAACGGGATATTCCGCGTCGCACTTTCCGGTGGTTCGACGCCGAAACGGATCTACGAGCTGATTGCCGAACGCAAACTTGACTGGACCAAAATCCACTGGTTCTGGGGTGACGAACGTAATGTTCCGTTGGACCACTCAGACAGTAACGCCCGCATGGTTCATGAGGCGTTACTGGACCGAGTCGACATCCCACGCTCCAACATTCATGAAGTGCCAGTCGACGTCGAAGCTCCGGTAGAAGCTGCCAAACAATACGAACAGATTCTGCGTCAGCATTTTGTTGAAGCCAACTTTCCGATCTGGGATTTGGCTTTACAAGGCTTGGGAGATGATGCACACACAGCATCGCTGTTTCCCGAAACAAAAGCTCTACAGGAACGCGAGCGTTGGTTTGTCGAGAACTGGGTCAAAAAGCTCAACTGCTACCGTTACACGCTCACCGCGCCAGCGATCAATTCAGCTCGACAAATCTGGTTCATGGTGGCCGGTGAAGGCAAACAGAACGCGCTCAAAACCGTTCTCTCCGGACCCAATTCTCCTGAACTCTATCCTGCCCAACTGATCAACGCCAATCGTTGGCTGGTCACGCAGGACGCAGCAGGAAACTAACCAACACGGGACACATTGCAGCGCGGAAAATCAGACATGGAGCCGACCAACGGGCAGAAAGCTGCCTTGGCATTGACATGCCCCTGTGTTCCAGCATCACAACCCGACCGTGCAGCAACAGATCCACAAAAAACCCCAGCAACCGCGTGATCAGCGGCAACTGGGGTTTAAACAAGTCAGACGGACCGTAGCAACAATCAGTTTGCCTTGGCCAAATTCTCCTTGCGGAGACCGTCGATGTAATCTGCAACAATGTTCATTACTTCACTGTTGTAGTAATTCTCTCGGAAAATCACAGCGTCTTCGATCTGCTGCTCCAGCTCGTCCTCTTCCTCTTTTTGGGAATCAAGCTCTTTGCGTCTTGCCAGGAAGGACTCCTCTTCAAGAGAGATCGTTTCCTGATCTTTTTGATCCACATAGATTTCGACACGTCTCAGCAGATCAGCAAAGTCCTCGTCCTCTTCGACACGCTTAGCTGATTTTTTACGCAACTTGTTAACCAAGTCAGCTGGAACCATGCTGTAAAGGTTGTGTCGAGCAACAGGAACAGTGTCGTGCTCCAGAGCATATTTCAGATCACCCTCACCGACATCCATTTTGGCTGTAAGACTTGGCAGGATGACATCTGACAAAACACCTTTGAGCTGAGTGCTCTGGCCATCTGGCAGATAGAACTGTTGCAAAGTGACCTTCAAGGCACCGTAGTTCTGTCGGTTGTTACCGAACAATCGCTGCCCCAGATTCATCAGTGTCTGGACAGTACCTTTTCCATGAGTCGCAGGATCACCGATGACGAGACCTCGCTTGTAGTCCTGAATGGCACCGGCGAAAATTTCGCTGGCACTTGCACTGAACTTGCTGGTCAAAACAGCTAGAGGTCCATTCCATGCAGTACCGCTATCTTCATCTGCATAAGCCTGCACAGAGCCATCTGAATTCTTCACCTGAACGACGGGACCACTGTCGATGAACAGACCAGTCAAATTGATGGCTTCGGTGAGACTGCCGCCTCCATTCTTACTGAGATCGAGCACAATCCCATCAACGCCTTTGCCCTTGAAGTCATCGAGGATGCGTCTTACGTCTCGGGTGCTGCTACGGAAGTTTTTCTCATCCCTTCGTGCTGCATCCATGTCCAAGTAGAAACTGGGAAGATTGATATACCCAATTTTCAGTTCTTTGCCACCATCAGGATTCTTATGGTTGATGATCTCACCACGAGCAGCCGACTCTTCGAGAGCGATGGTTGCACGGACGATTTTGTACTCTTCCACATTCCCAACGCCCCCCGGCTTCACACCAAGGCGTACCGTGCTGCCCGCTTTACCGCGGATCAGATCAACAACATCGGAAAGTGGCATTTCAACGATATCAACCGATTCACCCGATTTGCCCTGACCGACGGTCACGATCACATCATCTGACTTGAGCTTGCCGTGCTTGGCAGCAGCACCACCGGGAATGACTCGCGACACCACAGTGTTGCCATCTTTCTCGCGAAGCTGTGCCCCGATTCCATCAAGGTTCAGACTCATTTGAATCTGGAAGTCCTCGAGTGTCGACGGCGACATGTAGGTTGAGTGCGGATCATATCCATTGGTGACCGAAGTCAGAAACATCTCAAGCAGATCATCGCTATCGGTTTTCTTCCAGCGTCTTGCGTAGCGCCCATAGCGGCGACGAAGTGTATCGACAGCCTCTTCACCAACTTTGCCCTCATCTTTTAAATCGAGCAAAGCATACTTGATTTGGCGACGCCAGCGATCTTTCGCAGCGGCTGGTGTCTTGGCGTACATGGCCACATCCGGGTCGATAATGATGGCTTCGTCTTTTGTGAAATCAAAATCGCCATTAAGCAACTCTTGAGCAACAGCTACTCGCTCATCAACACGCTGAATGAATCGCCCGAAGATTTTGTAAGCGAGCGAAAGGTCACCCTGCTGAACCATGTCATCAATTCGGCTGGCATCTCGATTAAATTCATCGACATCACTTTGATAGAAGTACAGCTTGAGTGGATCAAGAGACTTCGTGAACAGCGCCAAGGCACGCTTACTGATGGTGTCATCCAAACCTTGGGCAGAGATGTGATTTTTTGGCATCAACTGGGCAATCAAACGAGCAACGATGCGATCGTTCCCCGCCGGCTTGATCAGTTGCACCGGGGCTTGCTCGGCCGCCTGAGCCAAAGCAGGCACGGGAGAGACCACCATCACCATTACTGCCATATAGCCAAGCAGTGCGTCACGAAAGAGGCCCGCGTAACGGCTTTTGCCGCAAATCACCGGTTGACCCCCGGTATCTCTGGATTCTGAAAACTGATGCGAACGCCTGACCATGATGAAATCCCAGTAGGTTTGTTTCGATGAAGCTTGAATAATGGGCGAAAACGGGGAGAGCCATAGCACCTCACCTACTCCTGCACCTAGTGGGATAGTAGGAGAGCGGCAAAAATGGAGCAACGGCGTTTTCACAATAGTCTACCAAGCCGGCAGACCGGTGAGTGGCGGACAAATACCATCGCGTCAAAGCCAGCAAAAGTCCGCAACGGAAGGGAGAAGTGCCGCCGAGCACCAAACCGCTAGCTTTGGCTACGCCTGACCGTGCCAACGGAGACGGCATGGAGGTAAAAACCGCAGTGATTTTCCAGCGTTGGTGTTTCACAGGGCAGTGAAGCACTTGCCTGAAATGGCCAGGGATGCGCCGCAAATCAGCCTCTTCATAAATTCGATGCAAAAACCGCGGCTGCCAGCGGGCCTAGAACATGAAACTTTCGGCATCTTCTTTGGGTGCAGGCTGGTAGCTGAGTGGTTCCATGCTGCCAGCAGCCCGCCCCTGACTCAAACTGCGAACAGCGCCGGAATACCCAAATAGTTCCTTGAGTGGGGCATGCGCAATGATGACCGTCATGGTTCCGCGGGTTTCGGTCGCGGCGATGATTGCCCGACGCTGCTGCAGGTCCCCAACCAGCTCGCCCATGTAATCACCGGGGGTCGTGACCTCGACCTTCATGACCGGCTCCAGCAGAACCAGCCCCGCTTTTTCCATGCCTCGATCAAACGCGTCTCCCGCGGCGATTCGAAACGCAACTTCATCGCTTCCCTCCTCCTGCATTTCCGCATCGGTCACATCGATACGAACTCCCGACAGTGGAAACCCAGCCAGTAACCCACCTCCGGCAGCCCGCTCGCGAATTTCGTCCATGGCCGCCTGCCTGATCGCATTGGGCAACCCCACCTCAGGCGGCAAACGATCGAATACCAACACAGGTGCCGAAACATCCTCGAGCGGTGAGACGCTGACGTTGAGCCGGGCGAACATTTGCGTTGACCCAATTTGCCGATTGCACTGCCCAATTACATCTGCTTTTTCGGCGACGGTTTCGCGGTAGTTCACGCGAGGCTTGTAGAACTTGACATTGAGACCGAAGTCTCTGGTCAAGCGATGCTGAATCACTTCAAGGTGCAACTCACCCATCCCACTGATCAAGGTTTGACCAGTCTCTTCATTCTCAACCGCACGAAACGTAGGATCCTGACGCCGCAGCATGTCCAAAGTTTCCTCGAGCTTTTTCTTGTCACTCGTGCTTTCCGACTCGATTGCCATCGAAATCACTGTATCAGCGAAGTTGATGCTGGGCAGCTCAATCATTTCGCGCGTGTCACAAACAGTGTCACCAGTGATGGCAAAGCGAGGACCAATCACACAACAAATATCTCCTGCCTCGACCGAATCAATCTGGCCATCACGATCTTTTTTAGTGGCATGAATTTGCCACAACTGCGCGATATTTTCCTTCTTACTTCGATTGGGGCACTGCACTCTGGAGTTCTGTTTCAGCTGGCCGCTGTAAACACGAATCCAGTAATTGTCTCCCGTCTTGGCTGGCAGAATCTTGAATACGAGTCCGCAAAAGGGATCTTTCGACTTGGGATTCCGGATTAGAACCTTGTCAGTATTTTTTGGGTCGACCCCTTCCACAGGTGGACGATCCAGTGGACTTGGCAAAAAGTTTCCAACAGCGGTCATCAGAGGCTGCACACCAATGCCATGTAACGCGGAACCACAAAGAACTGGCTGAATCACCCGATCGATGCAACCCTGCCGCAATGCGTCGATGATCAGATCGCGAGGCACTTCTTTCTCTTCCATCGCCAGGTTGGCGGCCTCTTCACTGAGATCGTAAACCTTTTCCAGCATCTGCTCGCGCCAAAACAGCGCTTCATCCATCTGGTCTTCAGGAATCTCAGTTTCCTTGACCTCTTTGCCTTCGGTCTCAGGGTCAAACTCAAGCATCTTCATATCAACCAGATCAATCACGCCACGAAAGGGATCCGCGACGTGTGCAGGTCCTTGCCCCACCGGCAATTCGACGGCGAGAGGACACCCCCCCAAACGCGGCTCAATGTCGTTGAACACCGTTTCAAAATCGGCGCCTTCCCGATCCATCTTGTTAATGAAGACGATTCTAGGAACCTTGTACCTGTCAGCCTGCCGCCAAACGGTTTCACTTTGCGCCTCGACACCCTCACGGGCTGAAAACACGACCACCGCTCCATCTAGCACGCGCAAACAACGCTCAACCTCGGCCGTAAAATCAACGTGCCCCGGAGTATCGAGCAGGTTGATGTTATAGTCCTTCCACCCGTATTTCACGCATGCACTGAAAATGGTGATCCCGCGTTCCTGTTCCTCCGGATCATCGTCAGTATCCGTCGTGCCGTGATCCACACGCCCCACACGGTGCTT
>Ga0315315_10000539_pt1 | contig 32274 bp, 59 predicted proteins | sample M140m3416metaG_FD_203699 | JGI IMG/M metagenome (GOLD analysis project Ga0315315, IMG submission 203699) | Ammonia-oxidizing marine archaeal communities from Monterey Bay, California, United States - M1 40m 3416 | ecosystem: Environmental > Aquatic > Marine > Intertidal zone | place: USA... | reverse complement strand
CATCCCAATTCCACTCTGATGGTAGATATATTGCTTTTCTATGAATATCTGAGAACTGTCCTACAATTGTAATATCATCAGAATCTACTCCTTTATTTATCAATTCTTTAATATTATAGAACAAAACCCTAATAATACTTATATTATCATTAGTTGCACCACCAAGATTCCAAACTTCATAATCCTCTCCTACTTCTTTCTGTAAATAGTAAGGCCAAGATTTGTAATCCTCGTTTGGATAGTTCTCACTTGCTAGTTTATTATTAGGATTATATCTAGTATTATTAGTAAATGAACAACCTGATGTTAAAATGTATTTCATTACTTGGGTTTATAACCATAATCTTCACCACCTTGTCCTACAAAGTGTCCATCCCAATTTTCTTCTTCATGTAATTTATGGTGTGAATATTCATTTGATTTATATGTACTTCGATGTGGTGGATTATCTTTATCGTATTCTGATGTAGAAATATAATAGAAAAATCTTATTGCACATCTTGGTTTATCCTCTGGTGATTTTACTTCACTCACTCTGTGGTATGGTGCTTGTTTTACATTCTCATTGATTACCAATCGATTAAATTTTGGTGATACTGATTCAATTAATGGTGAGTTTGGATTAACATCTATATTATCATCCCAATACTGAATATGACCTCCCCATTCATCATTCCAATCTGGTGTGATATATAAAAGTGAAGTTAGTTTTCTATGTAATCTGATTCTATCATTCCAATTGAAATCATAATGACAACCCAAATCTTTACTATTTCTGATTATTGAGTATCCTGCTCCAACCAAATGTGGGTCTGGTAATAATCCTACAATCCCAGTCATTTGTTCTAACTCGTATAGAAACTCACCACTATGCATTATATCATAAGTTACCCTATGTGCAGTTGGTAATGAAATCAAATCGTTGAACTCTTCCATTCTTGAACCAGCACGAGTAAATACTGTCCATCCACCTTTTGGAGCGTTCATACACTCTTCATATAATTGGTATGCAGTTTCTTCATCTAAAAAGTTATCAATTTTGGTTCTACCAAAACCCCATTTAGATTTACTTTGATTCCACTCGTTCTTTTTGTTTATCATAATGATTTTATGTAATCGTATAACATATCCCTAGGCTCCCAACCTAATAGGTCTCTTGCCTCTTTATTTCTATTTAATGTTTCTCTATAATTTCCTTTTTGGTCTGGTAATGTTTTAGTTTCTATATTTGGATACTTTTCTTTAAACATCCCAAACAATTCATTTATTGAGTAATTTTTACCACATCCTAACTCCCATGCATCTGCATGATTAAAATTAGAATTACATGCCTTAAATAACCCATCGATAATATCATCCACATAAGTGAAATCTCTTCTCTGTTCTCCATCGCCCACTATTGGTAGGGCTTTACCTTCTTCAATTAAGGTTCTCCATATACCTATAACATTTCCAAATTTTACATCCAAAGATTCACCTGGTCCATAAACATTATAAAATCTACATATTCTAACATCAACATCATAAGTTTTCTTATATAACTTACAAACCTCTTCTCCTAGATATTTGTACATAGCATATGGGGAATCTGATGGGTTGTGGTGTTTGGATGATGAACCAGCATATACAACTTTTATATTGTTTGCTCTTGCCCATTCCATCACTGCTTGAGTTCCTTTCACATTAACCCTAAAACATTCTGTTGGGTCATCAAACGAAGGTTGTACTCTTGATTGTGCAGCAATATGATAACAAGTTTCAAAATCACCTTTTATGTATTCTATTAATTCAATATCACCAGTGATATATTTTACACCTTCGATATGATTATCTTTATTGCCTGTTGAGTAATCATCCAATGATACAACTCTATACCCTTCTTTAACTAATCGTTTCACTAGGTTAGAACCTATAAATCCTGCACCACCTGTAACTAATACTTGTCTTGTCATATAATATAATTATTTAAATCGTTAAACTTATCAAAAAATATCTGTAAAGTTTTTCTCGGTTCAGACCTCTTTGATATTATCGTAGTTGAATGTGCAACTCCTCCGATTTGTAAAACTCCTTTATTTTTTTGAGGTACTATTGTTTTGATATCCTCATCATCTTTGTACACAAATAATCCACCATTTTTATAATTCCAATCATCGTTCAAATATACTGTTAATCCAGCTGAATAATTTGAATCATGATGCCATGGAATGTAAGAACCAGGTCCCCATTTATAAAATAGAGCACCCTTGATTACATTTTTATCTAGTGGTGATATACCTGTTCTTTTAATTGCATTATTAATTAATTTGATAATATCTTTATTTTCTATTTGAGATATCTCTACTGGTTTACTGAAATGTATAATTCCTTCTTCCCAAGTATTGTTTTCTATAAATTTACTAGATTCAAATTCTTTTTTTATATAAGAAAACTCTACTTCAGAAAATATGGTATTTATTTCAGTTACTCCCACGATACTTCCCAATCTTTAAAATCAGATGCGATACAATCTATTTTGTAATCTTTTCTACCACCAACTTTCTCTTGTATTTTATTTTTGGCTGTGTTTCTGATTCCATTTAAACCATGAGTGAGCAGTAAATCATTTCCTTTATTTTCACCACTTCTTGCTTTATCTTCATTCACCCAAATATGAGTATTCATTTGTGATAACACCACTATTGCCCTAATCATATCCCCATCAACGATATCTCTTGGAAGTTTTTCATCTAATAATATTTCATTAATATCATGTACGATATCTTTGATTTCTTTTTGATATTCCTCTTTGTGTTGTGGAATCTTAACTTCTTTTAACTGAACGATAGTTAATCTATCTATAAGTTCTCCTAATGTTGGTAAGTATTTTCTCATATTGTTGTAACACCTCTTTTTTGTACTACTATTGTTGCATTTTCATTTGCAAACTGTATTGATTCATCTATACTTTTTGTTTCTACATATTTCATTACGAATGATGCCATCCAAGTATCTCCTGCACCACTCAAATCTCTAACCTCAACTGAAGTATCGACTGGATATCTTTTTTCATCGTACATACATCCTCTCTCAGACATAGTTACAATCAATGATTTTTTCCACTCAGAATAAACTGCACCTTTTTCAACACAATTTTCCCACTCAACTTCATTCATTTTTACAAATGTATAATCTTTGAAATAATCTCCACTACCTATTGTCTTTTTTGTATCAATAAAAGATAGTTTAGAATTTTCACCGATTTTACCTATATCTTGATAAGTTAGATATCCTTTATCATAATCTGCAACAATCACTGCATCGTATGAATCAAAATCAACTTTACGATAATCAAATGAATTAGAGACCTTATCATTACCATCTACTCTGAGTAGCATTTGGTTTGATTTGGTTTCTACATATCTTGTCTTTTGGATTTGTTCGTTGTTTGTTATTAGTTCAGTTTTTCTAACTCCTAATGCTCTGAGGTTTTCAACAACGTTTCCAGCCATACCTTGATTTGTTATGGTTTTGGATGGTTGGAATACTGGTATGGGTGCTTCTGGACATAACCTTGTACAACTACCATATACGAATATATCGGTACAACTATCTCCTATAACTAATATTTTCAAAATTCTTCTTTTACAAGTTTCTCTTCTACTTTTTTAACTCTTGCACAGATTTCATATTCTTCTTCTTCTAATGCCCACTCCATTATTTTATCTAATGTATCGGATAAATCATCTCTCTTGACATAGAAGTTGAACTTCTGCATATTGTAATTTACCAAAGATTCTACTCTAAGAACATGATGTTCTTCTAAATCCTCTTCTATTGTCTTTTCAACACCACTCATCAAAATAGGAAACATTGTTGCTCTACCATCTTCACTAGTTACCCACTCGTAGATATCTTGAGCACCAATAAACGCAGTTAACACTCTTCCCTTTTTAGATTTTCCCATGCAATTACTTCTTTATTATAAATATCACCATACTCTAAAAGCAATTTATGAATCGGATGTTTTGAATCCAAAATCCATTTTTTATATATCTCACTTTTATCGTTTACTAAATATGGATTCCATCGTTTAGGTTCTACTCCTTCAAACCACGAAGATAAATCGTTTAAATTGATTGTCTTGTGGTGTGGTCTCCATAGATATTTTGTATAGAAATCAAAAATAGGATAGATATGTTCATCATCCAAATCTGATAATGATAACTTGGATAGTTCTTTTCTTAACCAATCCTGTCCTTTATCAGATTTCATGTATTTTATAACTTCTATCTCTGGTTCATCATATTTTTTAAAATCCCAAATATCAGATGCATCTTCAGTTTCTTTGAATCTTTGTGTTAGTATTTGTGCTATACCTGAGAAAAATCTCTTCTTTGGATTTCTAATTACAAAGTAACATTGTTTTGTATTCAGTACTTCTTCAACTGTTTCACAATTAAATAATTCCTTGAAAGATGAACCTGCCTCAGTAAATTCATGTAGAATCGCATCACCTAACTTATAAGTAGGTCTGCTCATGTTTGTATGGTCCATTACTTCAAAATGAACTCCATCTAAATGTGTACCAATAAATGTTTGTCCACATTTTTGAGTTGTTACAAATACAATATCTCTTACTGAATCATAACATAGAATAAAGTAATTACTAAAATACTGATTCTGAAACATTTTTATTTTAAGTGAAGTACAACCTCACATAAATCTTCATGAACACTTTTTAGAGGTTGAATTTTTTCGATTACATAATCTTTGTGTCTATATCTAATCTTTGCGTTAACATTGAAACATGGACCACCTTCCATATCATACATAATAACTGTTCCATCTTCTGATTCAGATGCTCTTACAAATTTAGATTGACCCGTTACTCGGATTCTCTTCTCATCAATCTTCTCATATGAACGGTCTTGTCCATATCTACTCTTCTTAATTTCCATTATAACTATTTAATTTTTTATGTAAATGGGTTAATATAAAATCGTACTCTTTCTGAGTACTAAACTTTTTGAAATTATCTACATATCTGATTGCACCATCAAAATGGATATCATTTTTACATGAATCTATAACTTTGATTGCCTTCTCTAGTAGAGTATCTTTCATATTAATAAATATTAGGTAATAGACCTTTTGTAGTTTTCCTACCTAATGCTATTGCGATTTCAGATGGTGTTTGACCTAACTTCATCTGTTTTTTATACCAAAAATATAAATCTTCGGTTCTTCCTTTTCCTCTCTGTCTCTCCAATGATTCTTCCCATAAATCTTTACCAAACTCTCTAGTTAATTCACTTCTTAGTTCTTTCAATCTTGTTAACTCTTCTTCTAATCCCTTCTCCATTAACTTTTGTGCCTTGATTCTCTTCATCTTTGCGTGTTGATGGGCTTCTACCTTTTTATCATTCTCATCAGAAATATGTGATGATTCCATGAATTCATTATACATTTTATCGTATAACTTTTCATTATCTTTTGCCTCTCTGAAAAAAGGTGATGATTCAAAATCTCCATTTCTAATCTTGGATAGAAGTGGTGATGCTTTCTTAAGTGGTTTCTTTCGGTACTTACCTTGTGTGTACCATCTGAAGGGATTATAAGCCATTTTAACTGTTTAAAATTTCATAGAAATGTTGTCTCCACAACTTCTGATATACATTGATTCCAATCTCTTCTGGTGGTAGTTGGATACATTCAAATGCGTATTTAATAGCGTTATCAACCTCAGCATCAGAATATTTTGATTTATGTAAGTTGAACTCTTCATTTACTTTTGCAACATATTCTTGTGAATTCTTGAAATCTTCAAATTCTTTGTTTAATTCTTGTTCTTCACCCAAACTCATTATATAAGTTTGTTCATCTAATAGTTTTTTAATTCTTCCCATCGTTCTTTTTTATCCTTTTTAATTGTTCTTCAGTTAAAATTTTGATTGGTTTACTCTTCTCAGAGGGGATGCGGTATTTCTCCACCAACCTAGTCATCCATTCACTTGTTTGTTTTGCCATTTTATTATTTATTAATTATAAATTTCCTGCGTTTAATTTTCCATTCTCAATATCTGATATTAAGAACTTTATTCTTTCCTTTGCAATCATTGGGGAATCTTCTTCCAATAATTGTTTGATTTGATTTAGGTTTTTAATAACCAACCTTTTTGAACAAAGAGGATTTTTTGGTTTAATCTCCTTACCCTCTCTTAACCAATCTTTTACTGTATCTCTTAAACTCATAATTTTAATCTTATATTTGCTAATATACAAAAAATATTTTAGACTACAATGGCATTTTTTAATAACTTACCATCACAACTCCAAGATTCCATGAGGGTATGTACCATCTGAATCCATGTTTGTCTAACATCTCTGTAATTTTATCTTGAAGTTTTGGTGAGTTGCCTGTGATTACTTTGAACTCATCTGCGTATTTGTATTCCATTAGTAATAAATTCTCTGTCTCTAAAACTGCTTGTTCGTGAGTCATTCCATGTAAATCTATCTCCATTGGTCTAAGTAAACTGTTCTCATTTTATTTAACAATCCTCTTTCATTTCTATTATAGAATTGTTGTCTTAACATCGTATCTAAAAATTCTACTTTATTTTTATTACCATTCTCTACCTTGATATTTTTAGAAAAGTATCGAATCATTTTTCTAATAGTTTCATAGTGTGCAGATGTTAACATAAATGTATTTTTTTCTTTCAATATTAAATTTTTTATGAACCGAATAGATACATTCCATATCCAATCAGTAAGTTAAAATTTACGATTACTAAGTTCCATTGTTTTGCCAACCAAACTTGTGGTAAGGATAATACTGCTCCAATCAAGTAAGTGTATGCACCGATATTATCATAAGGTAAAAGATATGGTGACATCATAATGAATGCAGTTCCCATGTAACCCAATCGGTTACCTAATCGTTCTGCTGCTGTTAATTTTCTTTGTTTTATTAATGAACGTAGAAACCACCTCCACCAACTGAACTCACATTGTCTGCAAGTTTTCTTTTCAGGTGTTTTGAAAAACCAATTAGGTTTTCTACGATTACAAACATTACATTTCCTCATCTCTATTCTTCATTGCTTCAATAAATCCCCAAATAAATGCTATAACTGTTACTGGCCAGAAGATAACATATCTTAATCTTGTATTGTTATTCTCCATCTCAGTCATAAATACGTCTGTGATAAAACACCACAACGTTCCAATCAATAAGTAAACTATAATTCCATCCATAATTTGTTAATTTAGAAATAGAGAGGTGAGCTTTGTTAAACCGCTTTCCACCTCTCGTATCTCATTTGTAAGTGATAACCCTAAAACTGAGGAACTGAATCCTCATTCTCTTCTTGGTTGTCCTCTACTTCTTTGAATAGAGGTTCACCATTTTCATCTTTTTGGTATTTCTGAACCAATTGTTTGATGTATGTTCTTTCGGAATCAACACCACCATCTTGTGAGAAGAATGGGAAGATTGAAATCTCAGCAGATTCAAGAAGTGAGAACCCATCGTAGATTAATCCAGCCATCTCAACAGAGGCTCTTGTTGAAACCATTGAAGTTAGTTTTCCATTCTCACTCATTGATTGAGTTCTAGTGTGGTGAGATATCTCTGAAATTGCTTTCAAATCATCTTCATTCACTTCTGGAAACATAAACTTAAGTAATCCAAATTCTTTCACATCATCAAGAACATCCATTTCGATAGTAACAAATCTATCAAGAATCGCTCTATCCATCACTCTTGTTGATGTATATTCATTACCGATGTTAGCCGTTGCGATGAACGTAACACCTTCAGCCACATTCACAATCGGTGAACCATCAGCCTCATCCAATCTCAAGTATCTTTGACCTTGGTCAAGAACAGTCATTAGGATGTTCCACGCGTCTGGATGAGCCCTAGATAACTCATCCAAGAGAATAACCGCGTTGGGTGTTTTGATGGCTTGAACAAACGATGATTCAGAGAAGTAAGTTCCTCTCTGTTTATCAAAGTGAGTATTACCAATTAGTGTAGCTCTCGGGTCTTGAGTAGCCCCAAGGTTGAAATAGAAATCTGGTCTATCAAGTGCGTTTACCAACGCCTTGGCAGCCATGGTTTTACCACAACCACTTGGACCAGTCATCATAATATTTTTAGCCCTCACAGCACTTCTGATGAGGTATTTCCACTTTAGTTCTTCCATAACTAATTCAGTAGGTTTCAACCCAACCGAACCTTTGTGGATAAAATCTTTAATGGCCGTGTGGTCACCTTTATCCTCAAACTGAACACTACCATCTTGAGTATTCATTGGGATAACTAGTGCGTTGTACACATCCATATCAACTTTTTTATAAATCTTTTTACCACTCTTAGTGATAAATCCTTGAAGAGCCTTTCCTTGTTTGAAAGCGTTCTTCCTATTTGTAGTTGTGGCACCCATAGTACCAACTTTGACACCTTGAGTATCAATCAACTTAAACGTATTACCAAACTGTTCTACTTTGTAAACTTCGTTTGGAATGTAACCTTGTTTTAAATCTGTCATATTTTATGTTTTATAGGTTTAACTTTATCTCAATCTTACATAGCTAATATAGTAAAAAAATCCGAGACCACAATGGCATTTCTTAATTATTTTGCCAAAAATAATTCGTTCATTGTTTTTGTGATTTGATTAACATTATTAACATCAATCATCTTGGCACCTTTACCATACATTCTTTTGAAACTTCTTGCATCAGAGGATTCTACATCCATTTCCCAATCTGTTACGAAGTAGGCTAGAGTTTGAATTCCCATACTCTCAATCATCTTCACCATTTTGTTGGTGTGTTTTTCAGCAGTTTCACCACCATAGTAGAACCCATTGCCAGGGAAGTAAGGTTGTCCATCTGAGATATTCAAGAAGTAAGAATCCATATCATTATTGATTGGAACAAACTCTTTTTGAATAGCCTCGAAACATAATCCCTCAGGTGTAGTTCCACTTGGTCCTAATCCACCGAACATATTCTTTACTTTAGAAAACTTATCTACTCTTGAATCGTAGGCCATAACGATGTATGGTTTGTTATCTTGAGTCAATCTGAATGTTACTTGAATTTGTAAGTTAGGAATCATATCAACTGCCTTACAAATAGCAACTACATTGGTCATTGTTTTATCCCATTTACTACCACCCATAGATGAACTAGCATCTACTGATATGTGAAGGTTGGCCTTCTTGTAAGAATCAATCTCAGTAAATTGGAATACATTCTCGTTACCAAATCCAAGAGATGAAATCATTCTCTTATCAATCTTACCGATTTTCTGTCTGTTGAAAACAGTACTTCTATCTTCACCTCTCACTTGAAGTTTCTTACCTAAGATAGAACCAAGTTTGATACCTTTATCAACTGAATCTTGGTAGTGCATTCTAACTGGTCCTTCTTTTTCGTTCCAATAGTTTAACCTTGTCATTGGGAATAATTCTGATTCATATAAACTCTTGGTCATTCTCTTAACTACAATACAAGGAGTAGTTTGGTTATTCCAATAACCTGTTCTGGTTCCATTACCAACTTGTTTGATTTCAGAACCACTCTCTTCAATAGAGTTTAGATTCTTAGAATCTGATTTAGTTATTGATTTCTTTTGGATATCACCATCCAAGAATTTCTTTTGTTTTTCAATCTTCTTTTTAAGAAGTTCTTTTTGTCTATCTGAAAGTTGAATTGAAGATTTTGATTTAGAATCTGATGATGAAGATTTAGTACCATCCATATTATCAGGTAGATTATCAACATCCATTCCACCACCACCAGTAGGAGTTTCATCAGAACCACCATCTATTGGTGATTTACCAACTGAGTCCATCAGGTCATTGAAATCTTCATCACTCATTGTGTTATCAGAAGAACCTTGTCCATCATCAGAACTACCATCAGAACCTTCACCTTCACCACCTTTCTGTGGTTGAGGAGTTTCATCTCCACCATCTGATACATCATTCATGTTACTCAAAATAACTTTGAATATTTCTAACGCCACATCAAGTGAATCTTGTGAAGTTTTTAATCTACTGATTTTGTTCAAACCAACTAATCTGTAAATCTTTCTTAAACCTTTCAACGCCGAAAGATTTGTATTTTTGTTATGAAGGTTAATAATTCTGAACAAGTAACTATTAATATCCTCATTAGTATGTTCATCTGAAAGTAATGCCTTATCAATCAACTTATCATTGAAGTACTTATCGTACATCTTTCTGTAATAATCTCTGTAACCAGGAGCTGATTTGAAAACGTAGTTATCAATTCTTCTATCCTCTACATAGTTCCAAAGGTTCTTAACAATTTCTTGTGTATTGTAAATACCTTTTTTGATTGCCCCATCAGTAACATGAGTAGGAATCAAATTGTATAAATCGTTTAGTAATTTAAAATTGGAAAGTTTTATGTGAGAACCCTCGTGAAGTGCCAAACCAACAGCCACATCAAAATCTTTTGGTTGTTCTATCTTACTACCAATAACAACAGTTTTACCATCGGTGTAAGAATCACCCCTTTCTTTGAATTGAACTGGTATTGATTCGTTTGTTACGATATTAACAAAGTTAGATATCGCCCTCTTGGATGATGCCAACTTGTATAAATCTAAGGATTTCTTTTCTGTATCTGTTAGGTTATCGAGAATCGAGTCATCTGTATCGAAATCATCGTACCAAAAAGAAGAATTGTATTTACTCATAGTTCTAGCGTTTTATCTTAATCTTACATAGCTAATATAAGTATTTCCGCCGAGACTACAATGGCATTTCTTAATTATTTTGCAATTATTTTATGCGTGGTAATATTCAAAGATGGGGTTATCTTTATTTGTACCTTTAAACTTCCAACCTTGTTCTAAAAGTGATGCTTTCATTGCTGGAGAGTTGTACTTTGGAGAAAATTCTTTTGTGAATCTAATCGGTTGTTTTACTTTACTCATAATAAATCATTAGGTGTGTTTCTGTATATTCTATATGAATCCTCATCAAAATGTTGTGTAGATACCTCAAAAACGATTGAGTTCTCTTCTAACGATATTAATTGATGTGGTTGTCCTCTTTCTATTAGAACAGAATCTCCCTCCTTTAGAATCCTGCTATCATGTTGTCCATCTTCAACATCAATCCAATTGAACTGAAAAGAACCTTGTTGTATGTACCAAGTTTCTTTCTTTTTCAGATGGTAGTGCATTGAGAAGTTTGCCATCTCTTTTTCAAACACTAGTAATTTACCACAATATTCTTCATCATTGTGTATCCAAAGTTCGTGTCCCCAAACTTTTTCTACTCTTTTCGGTGGTTTTACATCTATTGGTATAATCATATTTTATTCGTAAGTATCATAAGAATCAAATCCAGCTCTGTCTCCTTCAAGAATTAATTCATCTAATTCACCTTTGACAGTACTAACATCATCCCAATCTTGAGATTCAATTGCTTCTTCTAACTGATAATTTAAGCTTTGTAGTTTTTCTAGTAATTCAGTTATTCCCATGTTGTAATATATATTTTGTGTATAGTACTAAATATACATTTTTTATTTTTTCAATAATTTGTAAAAAATATATTCAGATGTAAGGTAATTCTCTACTTTTAATAAACGCTCACCTTGTAGTAAAGATTCTCTCATGGCATCTTTCCATTTATTATTACTAATCTGATTTTTTGTACTTTCTTCCATGTGATTAACTGGTTTAGGTACATCTATACTATTAAACGAGTTTGTATTGGATTTTGATATTAAGTACACCAATCGATGATATTCATTACAATGGAATGAATTTATTGAATATCCCTTCTTAACTACCTCATCTAACCAATAATCTAAGGCAACTTCTGATTCTGTAAATAAATCATAATCATCTTTTGTTTCCTCTATTATTGCAGTTAGTAATCTTTCGAATGGGTCTCTTACCCAAGCAGTAATATCACCATTTACTAATAAATCTTCATATGATTCATAACCAACAGTTTCTAAAAGGTTTTTACAATTTTCAGTAAGTGGGTTTTTAAAATCAGATGATTTGTATGGAAAAAGAGTACAGTTTGTATCAAAGGTAGGATAAAAATGAGTTGAACTATATAATCCCTTACTTTCAAGTAATCTACTTGCAATTTTTTTGGTAGTGATTGTAAATTTATTATCACCATCACTTCGTACCATTATCTCTGTTACGTTTTCTTGATTTTGTTTGAGAAAAGTATTATGTTGTTTGTAAACCTGTTCAAGGTTCATTTTTTACTTTTTAATAAGGTTATTCTTTTTTAAGGCCCTTGCAGTTTCAATCCATTTTTTACCGATTGGATTATATATTTTCTTTCTTACAAAAGAATTAACTGCCTTTTGAACTTCTCTTGCGATAGGTTTATAAACTGTATTATCTACAATTCTAAAATTACCACCAAATAGATTTTGGAATTTACCTAAATTGTTCTGAACATCTTTCCAAGATTTCTCTAACAAATCATCTGGTAATACTCTTTCTCTTTGTTTATTTCTTTCTTGGGCAACTTCTAGTGAAGTATTAACGAATACCATGTAAGTATCGTAACCTAGTGATTCAGCGTATTTCTTATTCTTCTGAATCTTACTGTAAACATGACCAGTACCATCGATAATCATTCCCAATCTACCTGCTTCGTAAAACTTCTTTTGTTTTGCAGTTAGTTGTTTTGCCTTATCTCTGATACCACCAGGTGTTGCAGTAATTTTATCCCACAACTCTGGTTCTTCTTTTTCAATTCTTGCTAAATCTTTTGGGTCAATACCATTATCCTTTAATCCTTTTTCAAATGCCGAATCCGAATTAACTGATTTAAGACCAGTTGAGGAAAATGATGCTTTGAGTCTTTTATCTATACCGAAGATTTCCATGGCAGTGAACGATTTTCCACTTCCAGGTCCACCGGCCATGAAAACACATTTCAATATGCCAGGGTCATCTACTCCCTCAACAATCATTTGTTCTAAGATAGATTCTTTGAGGTTCAATAATTCCTGCTCCATATCGAACATGGAATCAATGACCACTGTCTCGGTTATAAGTTTCTTTAAACTCAATGTTACTCCTTATTTTTTAGCTCTTGAAGATTTCTTTCTTGATGGTCTACCTTTACGAGTAGCACCTTTTGCAGCTTTTACAACATCTTTAGATTGTTTACCAACCTCTTTGATTGCATCAGCAACATCACCAAGCTCTTCTTTTACTCTTTTGGCTCTTCTCTTTACAGTCTTAACAGTGTCTTTAACATCTTCGATAACTTCTTCTACATCATCGGCAATTAAATCACCATCTTTGTCCTCAATCTTACCAGTCTTGATAAGAAAGAAGTAAACTCCGGCTCCTATTGCAAGGAGACCTAAAATAATTAAAACAGTTTGCATAGTTTTTTTTGTTTGTTAATGTTAGTATCTACTATAAATATAGTGTTATTAAATAAACATCTGGATATCATCACTATCTTCATAATCATTATCACATTCTTTGATTATTCCTGAACTAGGAAATGTGTGTCCAATTATTAATAATAATGAAAATAAAATGTTTCTCAGTTTTGTTTTTATTCTACTCTTCACCGTATAAACTCCATGTTTTTGTTGGTTCTGGTTCTATTACTTTTTCTTCTTGTTGGATAATATAGGTGAACCCTTCCTTAGCATCCATAAAAAATTGTGTTACACCTTGTTTTTGGTAAACATATTCTAAAACATCTGTAAGAGAATCTAATATAACAGTTTCGTTATCTAAGGGAGACCACCTATCTCCTGGTGGTACTCTCTTAGCAACTTTTACTTTTATCTCTTCTTTTACTACTTCAGGTTCTTTTCCCATTAGCTAATTACCCTAATAATTCTACTTTCTTTTGCACCTACAACTTTGTAGTCAATCTGAACTCCACTATCCTCAAAATCTTTTACAACCTTGGCTTCAGCTTCTGTTACTGATAATGCATCTACTAAGTAGATTTCTTTGTTCTTTTTATCCTTACCATTTTTAAGTGTGGCCACTACGATTGATACCGTAACTTCAAAAAATTTGTTCATAACTTTAGTTTATTTATTTATATATATGTATATTTCTAGCTAACATACAACTTTTTTTTGAATTATCCAAATTTTTGACCATAAAATTTATAATTTTTTTGCACTGCCTCTATTTCACCCTCTGCAATGGCCTCTTCTTCATCCATGTATATTGCTTCAACTGGACATTCTGGTACACATGCTCCACAATTAATACATTCAGTTGGGTCAATATAAAGTTGTAATCCTTTCTTTTCTTCCTCACTCATCTTTTCTACTTCTTCACCTCTACCAGTAACACTTAATGGACCGTTAATACAATCGACAGGACAAACTTCAACACATGCTGTATCACATACTCCAACACATTTATTTCCTATTATAAAACTCATATTAAACTTTTGTACTTTTTTAGTGCATTACTCCAAAAGTAACTATCCTCATTTTCTCCCTCGTTTATATCATCTATTTTATCTTTTATAAACTTTCTTTCGTATTGTCTTTTGATAATTTCATTCTTCAATGAAGTTTTACCATTTGTGAAAAAACTTAAACCTTTAACTTCTCCACAATCTAATATCTCCATTACCTCACTAGTTAGTAAGTAGTTTGCTAGAAGATTTGGATGACCATGTGTATCACCACTCAAACCTTTTCTTCTAAACTCATTTCGATGACCAATCAATGGTGAAGTAGTACATTTAGTTTCATCTAAAAAATCTAGTTCAACTAAAAATTTATTTCGTTTATCTACTTCCATGTATGGTATGAAAGCATATTTAATATCATTTGATTTAAGATACATCTGTAAATGTAACATCAACTGAAGAGTATGTTTACTCGCATATGGTTCAAACCACGGCCCAAACTCAGCATTATCGTGTGGATTTACATTAATTAATCCATAGTTAACACCACTACCACCTGGTATTGAATGAACTCTTCGGTTCACCCCACTCCATTGTATTACAACAAAATCTGGTTTTAAACCTTTCTTTTGTAAACTGAGTAAAAAATGTAGAGTTTCATAGTAAATTAAATCATTAGATTTTCCATGGTCTGAATAATCTATCAGTTGATTTTCATCTTTACTTATATAATCTTGTGGATTGTTTTCAATTTCGTTTATTGGTGTTTTCCATTCTTCATCAATCAAACTACGAGTTAACATCCATGGCCAAGTTAATGGTGGTAGAACACATACCCCAGCAGTGTGAGAACATCCATTCGTAAAAAGTATCATTTAGTATTCGTATTCTTTCTTAGGGCCAGTTAGATTACCATTTATAAGAAATGAACAGTTGAAACATAACATCCTAAGATTTTCGTACTTGTGATTTTTTCTATCACCATCTATAAAATCTAAAACAAGAGGAACTTTGTGGTCTGTAACTCTTCTCTCTTCAAACCCACAACAGTTACACTTCTCTAACATATAACCATTATTAAGTAATCTTTGTTTTAGTTTCCAGACAGGGTAGTTAGGATATTTACCTGCAAGAATCTCTTCAAGTGCAAACTTACCTCTTTTAAGATTATATCCTTTCTTGATACCAATACCATCAGGATTTTTTAAATCCTCAAAGATACCATACTTTCTAGCATATTTTTTGTAAGTGTTGTAAGATACTCCTAATACTCTCGCTGCCTCCATAGCCGAACGAGCCTTCTTTTGTGCCTCTTTGATTTCTGATTCTAAAAGTGGTTTAGCTCCTAATCCTCTTTTCATCCTTCTTTGTTTCCCAGCCTGAGATAAATCATTCGTTGGGTCAAAGTTAGGGAACGCCATATTTTCGTTATTTTCCATACTATACTCTTTGTATATAAGTATAGGATATCAAAATTTTTTGATATACTATCCTCTTCTTACATCTAGCGTAACACAATGTGGTCCTCCACTAAATGTTCTAGCATGTCTCATTCTGACTGGAATAGGTTCGAAGTTATGTTTTTTAAGTTCTGTCATTAATAGTATTTGATTCTCTTCTACCATAACTTGTTTATCATTGATAGGTAAAATATTCATACCTAACCATGGCGATGCAGAACACCACTCTTCTAATACTTGTGTTGGATATGGTTCAGGTGCCCATATAATATTCATTCTACTTAAAAACTCTGGTAGGTTTCTCCAACTAACTCTATGTGGATTTATTAGTACTGTATCCTCTCTAAGAAACACAAAGGTTGTATCAATGTGAATATATGCATAAACATTTTCAGCAGTATGTACACGATAATCACCCCAAGGCTGAGAATCACAAAACTCTTGTAACCAAATCGCCCCTGCTTTATTACCAGTATTAGATACTAAATATAATAACTCATTATTGTGTTTAATAACATTTGCTGCATCAAAAACGGGTTCTTCATCCAACAAGGTGGGGATAGATAAATCCTCTCTTTGATATATCGAATCCAATAATTTGGGTTTAGGAGCATCAACCCAACATGATGGATTGAATAAAGGTTTACAAGTTTCTGCTTCATTACTTCTATGTCTAAGTGTCATTGGTGTTGCAATAACCTTATCATTAATTACTAACATGGAATCTCTTGGACAATAATTATAATATCCATCAACTGTCCAATTTTCTGTTACGATTGGTTGTGAAAAATCTCTATCGATTGGTCGGTGTACTTTTACACCTAAATCTGTAAGTGTGTTTACTATTCCTTCTAAATCTTCTTCCATCTCTTCCATAACTTGTTTTGGGTATGGACCAGATGGTCTATTTTTAAACTCTTCATCGGATAAATGTGCATAATCAATACTATGTAAACATTTATCTCCTACTGTTGGTACTTGTGCACCCTTTGTTGTTCCTACTATGATTTCTTTTAAATCATCCCACTCATTTCTGACGTACGGGTTTATCAATTCCATATTTACTAAATTTATACCAGGCCCTTTCATGAAAATAATAAAGAACCATTTTTGTTATTAACTCAACACCACCGATGGCAATACCCCATTTCCAATTGCCTGTAATAAACCATGAAAGAATTATAGTATCTAATGTACCTATAATTCTCCAACTTATTGTTTTCAGTATGTGTCTCTTTCTACTTACCATTATAATTTTCCATCTCTTCTCATTTCTGAGCGAATGTTTGTTGCAGATATTTTTTTAATTTGATTTGGAGGTTCGTGTTCTATAACATCATATCCAACTCCTCTACCATAATTTACTGATTCTATATCAGGTATAATTATTACTTTTACTACTCCTTGTTGAATCAAATCATTTAATTCATATCCAATGTTTTCTAATACTTCTTGTGATGTCCAAGGCTGTTTTTCACTTGGTTCTACATCTCTGATTGCAATACAAACATTTTTACCTTCTCGTAATCTTTGGTCTATCAACCATTGATGACCCTCATGCCAAGGTTGCCATCTACCTATAAATAAACTATATTGTTTCATAATCTTTTATTGTTTTTAAAATTAAATCAGCAATAACCTTATGTCCTTCAACACCTGCATGTCCATCATCAAATAAACCATCACTATCACATCTAATAGATAGTTGATGAGTAGATAAAAAATCCCAAGTTGTTACTAAACAATTTTCAAATCCATCTCTATCTGCTCTCAATTGTATTCTATTATCTGTTATCAGTTTTTCTTTCAATAATTGTTCCCAATAAAATGGTTCACTTTCTAATATTCTGAATGGTATCCCTTTTGCATCCAACTTATATAGTAAATTTAAGAACTGTCTTTCAAGATTGATTAACAATTTATCTTCATCCATAAAATGATTTAAAAAAATATCGTATTTTCTTTGAATATTCTTAAAATCTGGATTTGGATATGGTGTATTATCGTATTCGTTATTATAATCAACTGTTATGTGAGTTGCGAAACCATCTTTTGGATTCTCACCATTTTTATGTCCCCAATTTGCAACAACATATTTTTCAAAATCATTTGACCACAATTCTGCTCTTCCCCAATTACTACAATCAAATACAAATAGTTGACCGTGTTTTCCTTCTTCTAATATTTCTTCTGTATTTCTTATTATCCATTCTAAGCCTGTACCACATTTACCCAAGTTACGAGTTGGTATACCTGTAATATTTTCAATTATTGCTGGAAAAGAATGTGTTTTATCGGTTACAGTAGTGTTGTATTTTTTAGAGTACCACTTTGATTGTTTAGAATCTCTATTTGGATTTAATCCCCCACCCTCTGTAAATGATGAACCTATACAGATGATTTCTTGTATCATTTTACAACAGTTTTACCGAGATTATTTATGATTCTTGAGAAAGATATATCTGGTGAATCTTTTGTAGTATCTACATCAATAAAATTAACCTCTGGTTGTTCGTAGTCTTTTGATTTATACCTATCTCGTTCTCTCTTTTCAGTTGTATGTACATAAAACTCTTGGAATTCATGTACACCTATCTTTTCTTTAAACTCCTCTCTTAACCAACGATATGGTGCAACAAGAGATACTACCACATCACACCCATTATTATGTAGGTATTGTGCAATCATATGAGCGTTTCGAATGTTTGTGATTCTACCCTCTTCTGAATAATCTTTGTTGGTTGTGAGTTCTCGGAGGTCATCTCCATCTAAATGGAAAACATCTCTCCTCCAATTTCGCTTTTCTGTTTTAAGAAATGAATGTAACTTTTTACCAAGAGTTGTTTTGCCTGCTCCTGGTTGTCCTGTAAACCAATATATCATATTTTTATTTTAACTTTTATTCGAATAAGCTTGTGTACCGAAGAAAGCCGCAACTATTGCTGCTACTGAAACAAAGTATGTTGCTGCCATGTCACCAAGTATTGTAGAAGCTTGTTCTACTCCAGTAACCGAGGCGATTACAACAGCAAATGGGTATAGTAACATTCCAAATAATGCAAACCATGCCATTTTTCTTTGTGCATCTCTCATAGCATCTTGGTCATCAAGTTCTTTTCTCTTGAATTCCAAGAACATTTTATGCTCTTCATCAGATACTTTACCATCACCATTTGTATCTGCAGGGTGATTAGCTTTTTTCTCTAATTCTTTATCAATCATTTTATTACTCCTCCTTAAATGTGAGTTGTAACCTTTATTAATTATATATATAAAAATTTATGAAATGTCTTTAGATTCAATCAAAGTGTAAGTAAATGAGTTACCCCATATACCACTTGCTTTTCTACACACATCCATAAACTCATTAAAATCAGATTCTTTTGAAAATACTTGACATCCAGCAGACCATTTATCAATCTGAGTTGAACCATCTACTCTACCACCTGCCTTATGAATATTGATTCCAAAGATACCTTCTTGTACATTTTCTTCAATCAAATCATAATCACCATCTTTGTTATCATCTCTATAAACTTTTACTGGTGATTTCTGTCTTAGTGCTTCATACTTACCTTGATGTAATCCAAGTTTGTGTGAACCTCTGTACTGACCTGGTTTTAGGATTGCAACACCATCTTTGTTCAACAAGTTCTTTTCCCAATGTGAACCAGGGTCTGTTGTTGCCTTGTATTCATTATAAATCCATTCACCATTTAAATCTTTGTATGAGATTGTAAGAGTATCATCAAATCTGTTTGTTACTTTACCATGAGTATCTGAGTTTCTGATACCAACTATGTTTACATCATATCCTTTATCACTTGTGAAGTATTTATAACCTTTACCTCTTAACGTTTCTTCGATTTGTTCTCTCGTAAATTGTGCCATATTTTAATCTCTATTTTGTTAATACTAAATTTAATGAATATATTATCAAACTCGATAATAATAGTTTCATTATAGGGTCATGTTCTCCACTTATCTCGGTTTGTGTATTATTTTCAGTTGTTGATTTTGTTGAACCACATCCAACCAATAACGCACTAACCAAAAGTATTGATATAACTTTCTTTTTCATTGTAACTCCTTTTCATTCGTTCTTTATTCATCGATTGGGAACTAACCCATATTTGGGCCCCATGGTCTTATCCAATATTCCCAAAATATTTCTTTTATCTTTTTCAATTTCCTTTTCCTTCTAAAAATCCTTTTTCATATTGTAGTTCTTTTTCAATATCTACAATTCTATCTTCAAGTTCATTGATAACTTTTATTTTTTTATCTAACCTTTCGTGTACTGTACTCAGTTCTGTTTTTAAAGCCGTAAACTCAGAAAATAAAGTTCCAGCCGTAAATATAGCAGCTAGTAATCCAACTACTATTGACCAGTTATTTGATAAAAATTTGTTTATACCTGTTTCTTCTTTTGACATTTATTACTCCTTTTTATGTTGGAAAATGGGCAGCTCTATCAGGTTCATCGCCTGATACATATTTTATTACTTGGTATTCACCAGTATCTCCATACCATTCAAATATATCTCTATCATCGTTATAAATATCATACTTAAAACAATTTATTCCCCTTGCCCTTGAACCAGTGATATATTCATCTATTTCACTATTCGAAGCAAATTCTCTCGATTGGGAAACTGTATTATCTGAATTTAATATATTATATGTTGCCATAATATCCTCTCTTATTTAATTCTATAAGGTATTTTGTGTTGTTTCCAAAAGTAATTTAAAGTGCTCTTTAAATCTTTTAGAGTAGACCTTAATCTTTCTTTCTTCTGTCTTGTTGTTGTATCAATGAAGTTTGATGGGATTATTCCTTGTAGATAATTCTGAATAGGAAATAATCCGATTTCATCTAATTTCATTTCATCTACGTCATCTTGTCCACTATACTTTTTTTTAAAGTTTGCGTCATCATCATGTTTTCTTACTTTGGATTTATTAAGTATATGATGATTTAATCCACCATCTCGTTTTGGTGGAACTGTTCTTGTACCTCTCTGAAAAGAACCTTCGGATACACCTTCATATATAGATTTAAGATACTTAATGAATTCTTTATCATTTTTCATTTTCTTAAAATCTCTATCTGCAAATACGTTCTTTACAAAATCTCTTACATTTTTTGAATCTTGTCTGATTTGGTCTAGTGTAGAAAACATTCCTTCATCTAAATCTGGTTGACCAGAATTACCATCCTTCTGTCTTTTACCTAGATTATTCTTATCACTATGTTTTCTTTTCTTATGTTGTGAAGGTATAGCATAACTACCAGCCATTGGTCCAGCCAATTTACCTTCATCTCTTAATCTTTTTGCTATTTCTTGTTTGATTTTTTTGGGTAACCCCTTATGTTTTGTAGAGGCAAAATCCTTGGCATCAGATTTCTTCATATCCTTTGCAACTTTTCTTACTGCAGGAGTTACATCAGATGATTTTACATCACCCTTTTTTAATGCATAAACTGCTCCCATAAATTTCTGTTGAGCTTTAGATTTTGATGGCATAAGTTATTCCTTTACTATAAGTATAAAGAAAAACAGATTACTGAATATTATTACCTCTTGAACCTCTGCTGATTACTGCACCTCCACTCGAAGAACCTCTACTAATATTGGAGGATGATGGTGGTGGGGAAGAACTTCTTGAAGGTGGGGTATAACTTCTTGAAGGACGATTATTGTTTACTGGTGGTCTATTATAATTTCTTACATTATTGTTATTATTTCTATTAACATTATTATTACCATTTTCAACTCTATTATAGTTTCTGATTCTGTTATTATTGTTAGGAATATTGTTTGGGTTTTCAATTGTTCTAACTCTTATACCAGATGCGTTTTCAATCTTTCTAACAAATCTATCAATTAGATTTGGTTTATCTTTTATTACTAAATCTTCATTATCTAGTGTGCCAGGAATGCTTGGTCTACCTCTGTTGATTCGTATATTAGGATTAGAGATGATATTATTTGTTCCACCTCTACTACTTCCATTTGGAGTTACAACGATGTTAGAACCTCTCCTACCATTTACATAAGCAACATTTCTTCTATCTCTATGTTCCCAAGCATAATCGTTCATTCTATTTCTCCAACCCCAATTATTATATCCATACATTCCATAGTTCGAACCTGGTCTTTGATAGAATGGGTCTCTGTGCCATCCCCAATTGTTCCAATAACTAAAACCATAGTTGAATGGATAACCTGCCGACCAGTTCCACCAAAAATCATGTCTGTTCCAATAGAAATCCCAAGATGAGAATCCATATCCATTTCTGAACATTCTATTTCTCCAAAAGAAATCTTGATGCCAGATATAATCTTGATTCATAGCATACATAGAATAGTTCCATCTGAATTTGTTATCAAATCTGAACTTTCTATCTAACTGAAAATCATTACTGATTACATCAATTTGGATTGTATCACCAGTTGATTCTACGATACCATAGATTGGGTCGTTGTTATAGTTGTTCTTTGCCATGTAAAAAGTTGATGAACAACTTGAAAAAAGAAAGAGGATAAGTAATCCTCCTAATAATCTAAAAAATGAGTTTGGAATCTTCATACAACTATAAATATGGAATTTTTAGGTTTATACTATATTATGAACTGATAGGTTGTTGTCTTTTACAATCTTATTTATACCATCTAATACATAATTTAGATTATTTTTAGATAATAAATTAGCAATTTCATAATTTTTATCAAATCTTTGTTGATTTTTTGTATAGAAATCTAAACTTGTGTTTTTAACAATTTTTAACACTTCATCTATCCTATCATCTTGTGGTATTTTATAAACTTCTTCAGGTATAATATCAGTAAAACAATCAAACCCTAAATCTTGTAAATACTTTAAAGTTTCTAAACTATTTAAAGTAAATAAAACTGGTATTGTTTTAGAGAAAAATGGTACTGCTGATTTTTCTGTTAGAACATTAAACTTACTATCATGTAAATCAGCATTAGTTTCTGATATTATATAGAATAAACTTTTTGATGCAAGTTCTATTGTGTTTGGATAATAATCATTGTGACCATCATCATATGGAAAATCACTTATTAATGGTAGTAAGTGATAAATTTCTTTGTTAGAATCTGTTTTTTCTATAATATTCTCACCTGGTTGTTTATGATGGGAATGATATATAGTATTCTGAAGTAAATCATTATTAAAAAGTTTCGTAACTATCTTATCTCTTAATGGTCTTTGTCCATAATAAATAAATGATATTAAACTTTCTTTTATGTTTGTTGGTTCAACAACATCATCCATATTCACATCACCATTAAATTTAGAAAACGTAGTAAATGGTGCACCATATATTGGTATCAAATGTACATTAAATCTAGGTCTAGTACTGTGATGTTTAAAGGTGATAGAATTTGTATAATTACCTAAAAAATAAATATCTTTAATTGTATGCGATACATCGAGTCTTGCAAAACCATTTAATATACCCATAACCTGATGTCCTTCACTTCTACAATAAGTAATAATAACATCTAAATGTTGGGCATCTTTTTCAACTGAATTACCCTTTCTATCTAAGGAGTAATCGGATACAATTAATGCTTTATGTGTTGTACTCTCCATTTAATATCCTTAGTTCGTAACATTCTTTTAGTTGCATCAACATTCTTTTTAGAATCATCTGCAAAATATACATCATCATAACCTTCATTATCAATCTTATCTTCAATCCAATCAGCTTTATCTTTTGGATTATTAGATGCCAATGCGGTTACATGAATGTTTTTTGTTATACCAATATCTTTTAAATATTGTTTTATGGGTTTGTATGCTGCACGTGCTGTTAAAATATGTACACCATCTCCACCACTACTTTTGATTATTCTACGAAACACTTTAGTTATCTTTCTAATTTCTTGTGGGTTTTGTACTTTAGAGAAATCAGAGAAATCAAATTCATCACCTGGTTTTTCATTGTAAACTGCGTACTCACCAGGTGTTAATTTTTTCTTCTTACCTTTATTGGTAACGTAAATAAATGACGTGGTCTTTACCAAAGTATCATCGAAATCGAATACTCTTAGTTTCTTTGATTCGGTAAATAAATTTCTTGCTATCATATCATATAAATAGTTTATAATCTTTTTCGTAACTAATCGCCTCTTTCTCATATGGGTGAGATACATAATCATGACCCATGTTGTAATATCTTTTGAACCAAGTTGGTGATTGTAAGTAGTGAATATATTCATGAATTAGAGTTTCAACAACCATCTTCTTACTTTTCATCTGAGGATAGTAGATACTAATCTCATTTAACATAGAACAATACTCAGCGTGACAACTATCTTCATCACCTTGAGCACCTTCTTCACCACTATACTTTTCGTAAATGTTTCTATGAAGTTCTACATAAGGAGTACATTCTTGGAATTTTGAGAACCCATAATGTTTCTCAATCTTTGGGAAAACTTCTTTAACTATATCTTGGACTTTTTGTTCTGTCATAACTATCAATCTTACAAAGCTAATATAAGAAAAAAAGCCGAGACTACAATGGCTTTTTTGAAATATTTCAGCTACTTAAATGATTAGAAAGATATCCTGCAATTCTACCAGCTTTTATTTGGAAATGTTCCCACTCATCTTTTGTAAGTTTTCTTTTTCTACCTACAAAATCAATTCCAATATTTCCTATGTATTTATCATCTAATGTGAATAATGGTACTAAGAATGAAGATTTTGTACCTACTGATTCTGCTGCTCCTTTTAATCCATAGGTTGCAGTTTTTGGGTCTGAGAAGTTTGGTATGAAGATTCCTTGCCCTTCCATCATATGTTCAAATGCTTTTGGATAAAGTGAACAAGGTATATTATTAAATGTATGAGATACTGAAGAAACTCCTGCTTTTGTTACTTCATAAAATATAGAGAATTTTTGTATTGATTTACCTGTGGGATAGAAGTTACCACCATTATGAAACTGAGCAATCCAAACTCTATCCGCTTTATTCTCTTCTCGGATTTCTTCTAACTCATCTGAAATTAAAGATACACTTGAGATATTTTCTTTAACCTTATCTCGTTTCTTATCTTTTTCTTTCTGCAAGTATTTACTTACAAGTAAATATAATATCGGCCCTACTACACCAGTTAAAAATGCTCCTAATAATTCCATAAAATGATAGTGCTCTTCGTTCATTATTTCTTCTTATACTCATCATAGTCTTGCATATAATCAGCAACCGTCTGTAAGTAATCGGAAGATTTTGTTAATTTTTCTTGTACCCAACCTTCCAATTCTTGGAGATTACGTTTTTTTATTTCATCATAAATTATTTTAGCGGAACGAACCGAAGTTTTTAGAGATGATAACCCCATCCCCACTTCATGGTCATCTTCCTCTTTTAATTGTGATGGTGTTTTAAATGCCGGATAATCTTTGAATGTTACTACCTGTCCTAATTCGATATCATTACCACCCCACTTAACCTCAGATAATATGTCTTTCAATTTAGTACTCATTATGCCATATCTCTTCTTGCAGCAGCTGCTGCTTTTCTTGTACTTCCAATAGGTCCACCCATTGATTTATACATCAAACTTTGATGTGATTTAACTAAACCTAAATACTTTTTAAGTAAATCTTTTTGTATAGCACCATATTGTTTCATTGATAATTTTCCATCTTTATACATCTTGAATAAAGGTGCCTTACTTTTATTCATTTTCATTTTACTTTTATCAATACTTCCCCTTACATCTCTAACAGTAATACCTGAGATTACATCTGATGGTTTTTGTGGATATCCTAATATCTGTGCAACATCTTTGAAATACGTTTGAATTTGTGGTCCACCTTTTATTTTAGAATGTGGATATTTTATAAGTTGATTTGCTAAATCTAACAAATCTTTATCTTTCATATTTGGTTTAAAATATTCTTTGTTGCCAGGAGTAATACTTGCTTCACTTAGTGAACCATGAAACCTTTCTCTACTGATTTCTCTTACAAAGTTTTTAAATTCTGATACTTTCATAATATTTTCTCGTTTCTTTCTTCCAGCACAATGAGCTTTCTGAGAAAATCCCTTCGGATTCTTACAATTTATACTTTTTTTGTAACTCTTACTCCATGCCATTATATTATATAAGTATAAAGAAATAAAAGTATAATTATATTTTCTCTTTTATGAAGTTATACATTCTATTTCCTAAACTCTCACCTACCTTAGAATCAGAAGGATAATGTGCTCGTCCAATATTTCTACTATATGATATATCTTTACCTTCTTTCATAAACTCTTGACCAGCGTGGGGATATTTGGTTGCTAACACCTTACTAATCAATATACCTTGTGTAGAATGACCCGATGGAAATGATGGGGTTTTCATTGAATCTAAAATCATCTGTTTAGTTAACTTGATACCATATTTTTCAGCAAGTTGTGTTGGTCTTGGTCTATTGTGATGCCATTTTAAATCTAAAATTACACCAGCTGATGATTTTATAAGTTTGTTTACCAATTCTTTTGGATATTCGATACCATTTTGTTTACAGATTCTTTCAAAACATTTTTCAACATCATCTTTTTCTTTCACAAAATCTTCATCAATTGGTAATGATTTTAATGTTTTTAATTCGTAATAAGTTTGGATAGATTCGTTTTTAGGTGCACGAGTATTATGTTTAAACTCTGAGTAATCGAAATCAGAAAACAAACCATCCTTGATTCCTTCGATTTTTTTCAGATGTTTATCTTTTGGTTCGCCTGGATAAGTTAAGGCTTTTATATCTGCTATGTTTTCAAAAGTGTACATCATGTAACTATAAATATTATGACTTGAATTTATTCCACAAATCTAGAGCCTTGGAAGTTACAGACTCCATTCCTTTGCCAATCTTTTTAGATATTTGTTTGGCCAAAGGTTTTGGTACAATTTTTTCTAGTTGTTTTTTCGTTTTTGATTTTACAACTAAACCTGCACCCTTTTCAATAATTTTTTCTTTTATTTTTCCCATTGAACACCTCTTCTTTGTAGTTCTCTTGTAATCTTATTCTTATTCCTTGTTTGGGATGGGGAACTCAATAACTTAAGTAACTCTTCAGTAGATGTGTTGGATACTGTATAGTGTTTCCATGTCCATTTATTGGTCATTTTACCTCTAGCATCTCTAACGTATTCTTTGGTACTTTTTTTTATCTTTACTGGCATCTTATTTATCTAACCACTTAAACCACCTATTCATAACGAACCAAAATATAACAAAAATTCCGATTACCTTAATCAAAGTGAATATGGTCTCCATAAAGATAAATATTTAGATGAGATATGAAACGTTATAATTTGTTTGGATTATCTAGTCTAAAATATATTGTACCACCAACGTATGGTCTTAATTTTCCTACACCAGTTTCTTTATCCAGTAAATCATTTCTAAATCCTACATCTAAACTGAACATTTTATCACTTTTAAATTTGTGTAAGATTTGTACGTTTGCACCACTAAAATAGTTTTCTAAATCATATTGATACGCAAATCCAGCATACCATTTAGATTCTGGTAATTCATACTTTGGTACTATCACTTCATATGGTTTATCCACATAAACAGTTTTAACAACCTCAACTGGTTTTTCTATCTCTTTGATTACCTCTATGGTTATAGTATCAGTTTTTGTTTCTGTAATATACTTTGGTACATACACTTTCTTTTCTACAAGTTTTTCAACATAGATACTATCGATTACTGTCTGAAGTACTTCAATCTCTTTAATCTTTTCTACCTCTTGGATTGTTGGATTTAAAAACAACCAAAGTGATAATCCAGTCAAAAATCCTATTATACCTAATTCTATTTTATTTTTCATATTTAATTCTCCTTAAAAGGGTAACTTTGCTCCTATCATAAACGAATTCATAATTGGAACAAACTCATTACTACTATAAATTATCGTCCATCCTGCATTGAACGAAAATGATTTTGTTAATTGTATTGTGAAGGAATTTGCAAGGATTCCTATAAAATCTTTTGATGTTGATGAGAATGCTTGAAACTCATCCATTTTTTGTGTATATGATATTGGGTTTTGTGCCATTATCAATGCCGGTGTGTACATTATTCTATTATTTACTTTTACCATATTTGTGTAAAGAACGTTGTATCCACCTGAACCCATATTTGGCATCTTATTTCCTAATGCATCTTTACCAAACATAAATGAGTAGTTGATACCAACACCAACTGTTCCCCACTTACCTAGTGGTTTCATTCTACTGAGAGATAATGTTGTTGAATTCATAGAGAAGTTTCTCATATAAGTTAGGTTTGCACCATCTACCCAAGTTACTTGGTAGTTATCATTCAAACTAACTTTACTTCTACCTAAAGTTAAACCAACTTGTTTCAGATTATCATAAACCATCAAGTTTGCTGTATTTGTTATATCACCATAGATTGATGATTGAGATGCACCAATATTAAAAACTGTATTGTAATCTAATGTTAGTGACTGTTGTTGCATTATATCAGCTTTTAATTGTATTGGCATGAATCGTTTTTCTTTTTCTTCGTCCTCTTCCTCTTCTTCTTCAGAATCTTCATCACTTTCCTCTTCCTCTTCTTCCTCTTCATCAGATTCTTCTTCTTCCTCTTCATCGGATTCTTCTTCCTCTTCTTCCTTCTCTTCTTCTTTTTCTTCTTCCTCAGATTCTTCCTCAGATTCTTCTTCCTTCTCTTCAGATTCTTCACTATCTTCTTCTGAATCATCACCATCTGAGTCATCATCACTATCTCCATCTGAATCATCAGAATCAGAATCATCATCACTATCGCCATCTGAATCGGAATCACTATCTGAATCATCTCCATCAGAATCGCTATCGGAATCAGAATCACCGTCTCCATCACTATCGGAATCACCACCACCATCAGAATCAGAATCAGAATCTCCATCGGAATCACCACCTCCATCTGAATCGGAGTCTCCTCCACCATCACTATCGGAATCACCACCAGAGTCTCCTCCTCCATCGGAATCAGAACCTCCACTATCTCCACCTGAGTCTCCTCCACTGTCTCCACCAGAATCACCTCCTCCATCAGAACCACTTCCACTATCTCCACCAGAATCAGAACCACTTCCGCCACTATCAGAACCACTTCCACTCGAATCAGAGCCACTTCCACTATCTCCTCCACTTGAACCACTTCCACTTGAATCTGAACCACTTCCACTTGAGCCTGATGAACCACTACTTCCACTACTTCCGCTTGAAGATGAACCACTTGAACCACTTGTGTTCGTATTATTTGTAGCGTTTGATGTATTGTTAGTTGCGTTATTCGCAGTATTTTGAGCGTTGGTTGCGTTGGTTTGAGCAGTTGAACATGGTGAAAGTGCTGCCCACCATGCATATTTTTGAACTAACCATTGATGTAGTTCACCATTTGTATATTGTTCGTAAGTAAATAATTTTGCCTCGTTGTAGAATGCAACGATTGCTGAACCACTTGTGAAGTTTGCGGTTACAACTTGTACCTCACCAGTACATCTGTCTACAAACGTCTGTGTGAAGGTTTGTGAATAACTAAATTGTGTTATGCACAGAAATAAAAGTATCGATAGTAGTTTTCTCATTCATTAGTTTTCAAATATCCCTTTTCTTATCATTCTCCCTACTATCCTTGCTGAAGCCGTTTCTAATGCTTTTCTGGTAGTCACTCCAATTGCTGACTGTCTGAAGTTTATTTCCTCCAAATCTAACCCCAGCAAACCCTCTTGAGTCTTAACTGTATTTGCTTCTCCGAGACCAGAACCTACAAAGTAAGTACCATTCTCTGCATTAGTGAAACGAACTTGTAAACCTAAACGAGTTGTTTGTGTTTGTTTAGAACCATCTTTTAGTGATAAAACTTCATCTTCTGAAACAGAAAAGTCATAAATCTCTATTGTAACAAAATACTTTGCTAACATGACTTTACCCATACCATAAACTTCGTTTTGTGAAACACCCTTTCGTGATGCAACCCATTGAGATTTCATTCTATTTTTAATCTCTGATTTTTCTTCTACAAACTCAAATCTGTTTGTCCAATCTAAATATTCAATTACCATATTGGTAACTCCTAATCCTATTCTTGCATCTTTTAAATCTGGCCACATTTCGTAAACCACATCAGATGCAGATATATTGATTAGTGCAATTGGAATAGTTTCACCCCAATAATCAGAAACATCATCGATAGATTTCTTTTTTTCGAATTCTGCTTGATAAGTTTCTGCTTTTATCTTGCCAACAGTTTGTGAAAAAGTGATATGTGTTAAAAATACACATATCAATAGTAGTAAGTTTTTCATTTTTTGTCCTTCATATGACTAGTTAAGTTAGGGTACATATCGTAACCTATCTTAGTTAGCCAATTATCTATTTTTTTTAATATCTTAATTAATTTTTTCATGTTATAATCAAAAATAAGGCAAATAGGATACAACTAAGTAGTACTCCCCATTTACACTTTTCAATTTGTTCTATAAATTCATTCATGTTTAGTTACCTAGTGTATCAAATATACCAAAAGTTGCGTTATCCATAGCTGATGGGTTCATGATTAGATGACTAATGATAGCAACCATTCCGATTGCCCACATTGTCAATAAACCAGCTATCCAAGCTTTTAAAATAACATCTACTATTTTGTAATCTGATGCCTTTTCTGTAAAAATCATTTTTAATGTTTCCATTTTTTCTGTAATCTCTCCAATTTATTAAATTAATGTGTATCCTTAATGTGTTTAGGTAATCTCCATCCATGTACTCTCATTTGCCATGCATACCACACAGCAAATCCAAAGAACTGTAATATCCATCCACCTGCCAATAAATCTGCAGTTAAATCTCCATCTTGAATTCTATCACCTAATATTAAGAAGTAAGCGTTAAGATAAACGATACCAAGTATAAATCCTATACCTTGTCCATTTACTTTCCACCATTTATTAAAACCTTTCATAGTTTTTCCTTTCGTTTAGTTACCAATCAATTTCTTGTTCTTTTTCTTTTTTCTTTTCAACAGGAACTTTAACTTCTTTGATTATTGTTTTAGTTTCTGTTTTTTGTTCTGGTATGTTTACTACGATAGTTGGGCCTTCAACATTGACTTCTTGTTTGTTCTCTTGAACAACTTCAACTTGTGCATTTTCTTCATCTTCGATTCCTATAAATGATTTTACTTCATCTATAAAAATACCACCCAAAGTAGTTAGTATTATACCAACTGCTGCAATTATTTGGTTTTTTAATTTACCAAAAAAACTTTCTTTTTCTTCTGCCATTATTGTACTACGAATGATTCGCTCCCTAATATATTATGGAATTCATCAGTTAACTGAATCATATATCCACTTTTATCTAAAGTTGATGTATAAACTTTTAAAATGTTATCACCTTCAGTTCCATTAACTCTTTCTTGTGATATCAAATCATTGTTCATTCCATGTCTGATTTTAATTCTATAAATCCCATCTACTGGTAATTTAACATTCATTGCAACTCTATCAGTTACAATTACACTTTCTAGTTTGATACCCACTACATCAGCTATTACCAATGATTCTGGTACTTCTACAAATGGGTCCTCATATAATTCTTCGTCTTTCACACAACTGAATACAAAGAATAAACTTAATAATATTAATACTTTTTTCATTTTTTCTCCTTAATTTATAATAAAGTTAACTTGTGTTCCATCATCCTTTACACCTTCAGTAACTTTGAATGTAATCAAACCTGAAGTATTTTGAATTGCTTCATTTGGTGTAAAGATTAATTTATATGGTGTACCTGTCTTAACAGTAGCAGTAAAGTTTTGGTCAAACGAACCAATTCTTATCTTATCCCCATCTATGTTTGAGAAGTTTGTCATCTCATTACCTGTGTCAAAGATTACGTTATCTAATGTTAGAACTGTTGTATTGTATTTTACATTGAATTGTGTACCAATTAGATTTTCAACATCCATTTCAATTGTAAATTCAACTGTACCATCATCTTTTATTTCAGAAACTAAATCCAAGTTAGCTTCTTCACTTTTATAAAGTGGGTCAGCACCTTGTACTGAACTATATTGTACACCCATACTATTTCTTGCAGATGCCTGTGTTGATTTTGCAGCTCCTTCTGCTGATGGTTCATATGAATGTGTAAAGTTAACATCTCCTACTAATCCATGTGCAACGTTTATAGTTTTAGATGATTGGTTTGTATCTGTAAGTGTAAATGTATTTAGGAACATAGAACTTTGTGTGTTATCACCATAAGTTCCTTCAATACCCCACTTATCATATGTTGCATTTGCCTGAGTAATTCTGTTTGTATTACCAGTTGTTATT